>Ga0207029_10001_pt1 | contig 81102 bp, 72 predicted proteins | sample Alteio_BWMinCont_39_FD_153282 | JGI IMG/M metagenome (GOLD analysis project Ga0207029, IMG submission 153282) | Enriched cells from forest soil in Barre Woods Harvard Forest LTER site, Petersham, Massachusetts, United States -... | ecosystem: Environmental > Terrestrial > Soil > Temperate forest >...
AATACAAAGTGGAGACCTACCTGGACGACTATCGGGCCGTTGACGGGGCGTACTTCGCCTTCCGCATGCGCCACGTCGAAAAAGGAAATGTGTTTACCCTCCGGCTGACGCAGATCAAGAACAATGTTGCGGTCGATGATGCCATGTTCTTGAAGCCGGCATCCGCGCGGAAATAGGATCGCGGCGCTAGATAGGCAGAATTCAGTTTCGGAGGCAGATAAAGCCAAACGGGGCGCAAAAGATTGCGCCCCGTTCTGTTTTTTAACAGCTTTTTCCCGGACGCTATCTTCTGCGGGTCCGGTTTTTCGCCGGCGGTGGGTGCCTTATTTCGTAGCCGCGGCCGAGATTTCTTTCTCGATCGGCGCGCCAATCAAGTTACCCCACTCGGTCCAGGACCCGTCGTAGTTGCGCACGTTCTTAATGCCCATGAGGTACTTCAGGACAAACCAGGTGTGCGAGCTGCGCTCACCGATGCGGCAGTAGGCGATGACTTCGCGGTCGCCGCTGATGCCCTTCGCCGCGTAGAGCTGCTTCAGCGCGTCGCCGCTCTTAAAGGTGCCGTCCTCGTTGACGGCCTGCGCCCAAGGGATATTGGCCGCTCCGGGAATGTGCCCCCCGCGCTGCGCCGTTTCGGTCATTCCGGGAGGCGCGATGATCTTTCCAGTGAATTCATCGACGGAGCGCACATCGACCAGCTGCGCGCCGGATTTTTTCTCGACGGCGGCGAAAACATCGTCGCGCTTCGCGCGAATCGCAGCGTTGGCTGGCTTCACTTTGTAGGATGTTGCAGAAACCGACGGCTTATCGGTAGCCAGCGGGCGCTTTTCCTCCAACCATTTCTTGCGGCCGCCATTCATGATCAACACTTTTTCGTGGCCGTAGTATTTCAATTGCCAGAAAGCCCAAGCCGCGAACCAGTTGTTATTGTCGCCGTAGAGAACAATCGTCGTTTCCGGAGAGATGCCCGCTTTGCCGAGCAATTCCTCAAACGCCGTGGGCGCCGCAAGATCGCGGCGAATGGCGTCTTGCAGCTCGGTTTGCCAGTTCCAGGAGATGGCTCCGTCGACGTGGCCTTGATCGAAGGCCGTGGTGTCGACGTCCACTTCGACGACGCGGAGGCCTGAGTCTTTCGAGTGAGCCGCCACCCATTCGGTGGTGACGAGTACTTCTGGATGCGCATAGTCAGACATGGTGTTCCCCTTCATCTTAGACGTAGGAAGTAAAGATTAGCGCAGGTTGGGCGCTAAATCACCCTCTTTTTTATCGACATTCTGCAAGCGGTTCCACGGAAGACCCATTTATTAAGCAACCTGTTCATTTACAATTATTTACAGAAAGACTACTTCAAGCGATCTCCAGCTTGCCATCCCGCATCTCCCACTCAATCCGAATGATCCAATCGAAATGCATGCCTTCGGTTTTAAGCCATGCTTCGAGCGTCTCGCGGGACTCTGAACGGAACTCGGCAAACATTTTTCCTTCGACCATGTTGACCAGAACGCGCTCGGCGGAGGCGGGTCCGCCGCCTTGCATGCGTCGCGCCAGGGTCTCCGCGCCTTGACGCGTGAGACAGGCAAGCGTGTGTTGTGAGAGGTAGCGTGGCATCAGAACTCCCCAAAGTGAGTAGGAGTCCAAGTATTCCACAAAAAGGAATTGACAGATAGCCAGGCTCCTCGGCGCCAGCGAAACGAAAAAGTTTTTTTGCTTCGTGAAACTATTTTGTGCGCAGGGCATACAACTCGCTTTTTGCTGCGGGCATCTCGGTAATTACATACGTCATTCGCTCGGGGCAGGGGTGGTCCATGAAGCGAGCTTTACTAGTACTGTGTCTATCTTTCCTGTTTTGCAATTCAAATGCAGCACAAGCGAAAAACACCGCGACACCGCCAAGCACCGCTGCGGCCAATGAGCGAAGGGAATCCTCGCCGAACGGTTCCGAGGAATCGGCGGCCAAACTGCCGGTGCGGCGCGTGGTGCTGTACAAAAATGGCGTGGGTTACTTCGAGCATCTCGGGCGCGTGCGCGGGAGCCAGGATGTGCACATCGATTTTACCAGCGCGCAGTTGAACGACGTTCTGAAGTCGCTCACCGTTCTCGACCTCGCGGGCGGGCGGATCACCGGCGTCGATTACAACTCCGAAGCGCCACTGGCGCGCAGGTTGGCTACGCTGCGGCTGGCGCTGGGAGAGCGGCCCAGCGTGTCGGAATTTCTCGCAGCCTTGCGCGGTGCGCGGCTTGAGGTGCGCAGCGCAGCGGGCCCCGTGCTGACCGGAAGACTGCTGAGCGTAGAGCGAAAAACCCGTTCCGCCACGAACTGGACCGTTGAAACGGATGAGATTTCCTTGATCACCGATACCGGCGAAGTTCACAGCGTAGATTTGAATCCGACGACCAGCGTGCGTATCGCGGAAAAGGACCTGCAGGTCGAGGTGGGGCGCTATCTAAACCTGATTGCGTCATCGCGCGATCAGGACGTCCGGCGGATGACGATTGCGACGACCGGAAATGGCGAGCGAAATCTGTATGTGAGCTATATCAGTGAAGTACCCATCTGGAAGACGACCTACCGCATCGTTCTGCCCACGAAGGCTGAGAAAAAGCCACTGTTGCAGGGCTGGGCGATTGTGGACAACACCGTCGGAGAAGACTGGAACGAAGTGGAACTGTCACTGGTAGCCGGCGCGCCGCACTCCTTTATTCAACAGCTTTCAGAACCTTTTTATGGACGACGTCCCGTGGTGCCTCTGCCGGAGAGTGTGCAGCTTTCGCCGCAGACGCACGCGGCCACTCTTTCCGGCGGCAATGGCCGGCTGAGCGGAGCTGTCACGGATGCCTCAGGAGCGGTGATTGCGGGCGCCAACGTGAAATTGATGGACGAAAATAACGCGATCGTGGCGCAAACAACGACGGACAGCAGCGGAAATTATTCCTTCTCCGCGCTCGCACCCGGAAACTATCGCGTGCAAACCGAGCGCCCGGGATTCAAAACAAGTTTGCTGACGCAGCTGAATGTCGCGCCGGGAGAAAACCAGGCAAACGCGAGCCTAGGCGTGGGCGCGTCCGCCGAAACGGTGGAAGTGACGGCCCAATCTGCCACATTGAATACTTCGACGGTAATGTTAGGAGAGGCTGGCAAGCTGAGCGGCGTAGCGAACCGGCCGCACGCCGGCGTGGGTAGCGGCACGGGAGCAGGTCTCGGCGGGGGACTCATGGCGCCTCCGCCGCCTCCGCCGCCGTCAGTCGCAAACATCGAGGAGGCGCGCGCCATGGGAGAGGCCGCGGCGAGCGGGCAAGAACTCGGGGACTTGTTCGAGTACAAGCTGAAAGACCGGGTGACGCTGAAGAAAAACCAATCGGCGCTGGTGCCCATTGCGCAGACGGAGATCGAAGCAGAGAAAGTTTCGCTGTGGAGCGGGACGAGCGGTTCGGGCCGGCCGCTGCGCGGGCTTTGGCTGAAGAACACCAGCCCGCTGACCTTCGATGGCGGCAGCTTTAGTGTGCTGGAAAACGAGGTGTTCGCGGGCGAAGGACTGACCGACCCCATCAAACCGGGCGAGCGGCGGCTGCTCTCGTATGCCACGGACCTGGGCCTGCTGGTGGAGGCGCAAACGAACAGCCGGCCGCAACACGTGACCGTGGTCAAAATTTCCAAAGGGATTCTCACGCAAGTGAGCCGCCTCGAAGAACGCACGCTCTACACGGTGCGCAACCAGGACACCGCGGCACGCACGTTGGTGGTCGAACACGCGTCGCGCATGGGATGGTCGCTGGCCAAGGGCGCGAAGGAACCGGAAGAGAAGGCTAGAGGCACATACCGCTTCCGGCTGGAAGTCCCGGCGAAGGCCACCGCGTCTCTTCCCGTGGAAGAGATGCGCACACTCGATGTCACCTATTCCATCTCCGCTCTCAACTCGGATCAGATTGGTCTCTTCGTGAAGAACAAGACCATCACTCCGGAGATGGCCGAGGCGTTGGAGAAAATCATGGACCAGAAAGCGGTGGTGGCCAAGCTCGAAGAGGAAATGGAAAACCGGCAGAAGGACATCGACCGCATCGTTGAAGACCAGGGCCGGCTGCGCGAAAACATGAAAGCCCTGCGCGGAAGCGCCGAAGAAAAAACGCTGCTGCAGCGTTACACCAAGCAACTCGATGAGCAAGAAACGCAACTCGAATCGCTGCGCAAAACTATCCGCGATACCGAAGCGCAACGCGACAAGGCCAACGGCCAGCTCGAAAAAATGATCGATGAGCTTGCGATTGATGCGACGCTGTAACCACAGCCACGAGCTTCTCCAAGCGCGCGCCGTGCCATTCAGGTGGGAATCACTGCCGCCGGGAGTGTTAGAGTCCCGATGTGCTCGATTTTTACGCGGCCGCAGACGTCGTCAGCCCCAGCCGAGTCTCCGACTGTATTCACGACGCTCTCGATGGCCTTGTTCTTCGTGAGGATGAGCAGAAGGGCGAGAAAGGAGGGGTGCGATCATGTTTCTTTACGAATCGTTCGTAACGTTGATCCTCGCGGTGGCGCTTGTAGGGAGCCAGCCGATCTTACAAAGCAATGAGGGGCAGGGGCCGCTGCCAACATTCGGTGAGCTCTTGAAGCGCCACAATATTCAATTAACACAGCCCGCCTTGGTTGACGCTCTGAGGAACACTGACCCGGAGGTAAGAGATTTAGCGGCGAACAAACTTGCGGAAGACAAAGCAGTCGAAACAATACCAGCTATCAAGGACGCCCTAGCGTCAGAGAAGGTGCCATGGACACGAATGAATATCGCATTAGCGCTGGCAGAGATGGGTGAGTCCATTGGCTTCGACACTTTGGAGGATAACTGTAAGAACAAAGATACGAGCGGAAATGTTCGGTTATGTTCTGCAGAATATCTGCTCAGATTCAATCGCGACAGTACGACGTGTCTGGGCGGTGTTCTTGATCTGTTGAAAGGCGGGAGTAACGGAGACAGGATGGCGGCCGCGGAACTCTCACCAAGATATCACAACCTTTCCCAGGAAGACTCGGAGAAGGTCTTTACGGGACTCGCAGAGGCTTTGCATGCTCCGGACCCCTCGGTGCGAATGGCCGCTGGCCGGGCTCTCGCTGATTTGCGAGACACACGTGGCATTGCGGAATTGGGGCGTGCGATCGGAAGTGAACAAGACCAATTCGTACGTTCACGACTGGAGGAAGATCTGGGGATACTAAGGAACAAGATTCGTTAGTCAGTAGGCACCACACGATCTTGAGAACTTGCGAAAAGCTCCCGACGGAATGAAGGAATCTGAGACCGCGATCTGGATTCACCGGACGGGTAATGGTGCAGTTTTTGGTGTTCCCTCGGGATGCGTTCCGTTTTACTCCCTGCTCTTGGCCTCTTCCACGGAGTCAATCCGGATCAGCCCTTCCTCGCAATTCGCGTAATGCGACCAACTACTCCACGGCCACGCTTCGGATGGCCGCCTCGTCAAATATCAATACAGCAGCTTCTCGCTGATTAACCTACGTTGAGCGGGTGACTTTTCTCACTATCGTCATTCCCCCAAGAATTGATGAAAGTTATCCCGTCGCGGCCCTATTTTTTGTTCTGGCCACAACAGCTCTTCGCGTGGACTCGAGTGTGAAAAGCAGTGTTTCCTTCGGGATGCTGGTGACGAACGGGCCGACCAACCAACCAAGACCAGTGGGAATATCGCGTGTGAGTGAGGCGACTTCGCTCTGCACGTAAACGCCGCCGTCGCTTTCTTCCATCCGCCACCAGGTTTCCATACGCCACAAATAGCCACCGTCCTGGCCCGGTTGCTTTTCGCGCTCGTCGCTCCTTCCGGGATTTTCGACTTCAGCGATACGCATCGCCGAGCTGCGGCTATGGGCACGTCCCGGAGCGTCGCGAAAGTAATGCACGTCATGTTCGGTGTTGAGCACCACGGTGATCACCTTGCGCCGCCGGAAGCGCAGGAACACGCGGAAGTGTTCGCCCTCACGCGACTCGATTTTCGAGCGTTCCACATCGGGGGCGTAGTAGGTTGACTGGCGATCGTAGTCCTCTAGGACGCCGAGCACATCGTCCAGCTTTGCGCCAGGTATGAAAACCACGCCCACCCAATGATGAATCAACCCTCCGGGGCAACCCATGGGCTTGCCGTTGTCAAGGGTGTTGAGCTGATGGATCTCGATCTCGCTGCGCTTTAGGGCGGCGTGGGCCAACGTGCGCTGAGATTCCGGAAGCGCATCGACCCACAAGAGAGCCGACCCGCGCTGCAGTTCCGTATCGTTGCGCTCTTCCGTCAAGCGCAGGTAGCGGTCAAACGCCCGAACGGTTTCAGACCGCAATTTGGCAGGAGCCGGATTGGCGGCGGGGGCGGATTGCGCGGAGGAGACGGATCCCACGAGCAGGGCCGCGAAGAGGAAACTCGATGTTAGCCGTGTGTCCGCCAATGGCCTCACCTGTCTCCGGAACCGTTCACGCAAGGCCAGAGACCGTCCCAGAAGTCTATGATGGCGCAACTCTTCTCGAATAGAAGCAAGAAACGGCGCCACGGGGTGCACGAAGGATGCCCATCTGTTAGGCAAAGTTTGGGCTCCTCGGCGAGTTGCTCGAGTGCCCGACCCTGGGGAGGTTGACTAAAGTTAGCTTGAGGATGAGGGTCCGCGGAGTCTATCACTGCCGGAAGAAGCGGGGTAGCGAGAAGGAGAGGAGAGAAGGCGGGTTGGGTAGCTCGCACACGGCCCCTTGCGGAGCCGTTGTCCCCGCGCGGCTCCCAACCCGTCCTTAAAAGATTACGCGACCGATGTGCAGCCCTCAATGGGCCGTCAGACTCACTCGGCGGAGTACTCTGGTTGTGGTACTAGGACAAAATTCCGATTTTTGTCGTATTTGGCAAACATGTCTTTTACTTACAATATGTTGCGCACCGCAAACGGCTCTGGAATCAGGCCAAAAAGTACTAGCTGGGGCCGTTTACACCGCTGAGAAACCCGCCAAGATGCCCGGTCAGCCCAACGATCAGCAGGGCCGCTGTTTCCAGCACCAGACGAAAGACCGGCAGCCCTTTTGGCCAATGTCGTCTGGTACGCACATGCAGTGCCCAAGCCACCCAGATTGAGGATCGTCGACGTCGAACCCAGCACCACATACATAAGCAAAATGCCTTTGCGTTTTTGCCCCTCGAGCTGCAACTGCCAGGCGAGGATCCCGGTAACGACTGCCGGCAGGGCGAAAATCGCCGCGCCCGGCAAATTGTAATAAGCCGCCTCCAGGAGGCCGCGCTTCTTGGTTTTCTGCGCGAGAAAATCAAACACCACCCCGGCAATAAACAGCGCGAGGGGAAGTGCATCAGCACCACGTGTTGCGCGTGCCTGGCAAGCAATGCGGCCTGGATGTCAAAAGGGTTCCCGTGCCGTCCTCCGTTTGCTGGCGATCACTGCACGACAACTTTTCCGGTCATCTTGGGGTGGATCGAGCAAAAGTAGGGATACTCGCCGGCCTTCGTAAAGGTGTAGGAAAACTTCTCGTCGGTATCGAGCACTTTGGACTTGAACACCTTTTCCGTGCTGACTACGGTATGCGGGATATCGTCGCGATTGATCCACGTGACGGTTGTTCCCACGGGGACGGTGATGGCCGCCGGGCCAAAAACAAAATTGTCGATTTTCACCTCGCTCGTCGAGGCAGCCGTTTCCTGCGCGCTGGCCACGAAGCTGCTATGCTCCGCAACGATTCCGCCCAGGCCCATCACTGCCATCACCAGCAAACTTGCTAGGAACACACTGCTTCTCATGATATTTCTTCCTTGTTTTTTGATTTTGAAAATGAACCTTCCGGTTGGTCTTCGCGTTCTCTTTGCGATCAGGCCAGCGTCGAGTCCACAACGGCCAACGCATGCTGACCGCTCACGTAGTTCACATCGGTGATGCCCAACACGCTGCGCAACTGCTCGGCGGGCACTTTCATCGGCCCCGGTGAAGGCGCCTCCCCCGGTTTAGGCTGCGGGAAGGCCGTGGAGCAAGCGGTGTGAAAGGTAACGTTGCCCTCGACCTTTTGCATAATCTGATGAATATGTCCGTTCAGAACCGTCACGGAGCCAAACTTCTTCAAATACGCGAGAGCCTGGGCGCTGTCCTCGGTTCCCCAACCCCATTCCGGGTACACTGCCCAAAGTGGAATGTGCGCGAAGACCACGATCGGGGTGCTGGACTTGAGGTGCTGCACATCTTTTTCCAGCCACTCCAGCTGCTCGTGCCCCAGCGTGCCCAGCCCGCCCGCTTTCAAGTTCATGACGTTGACCAAGCCCACGAAGTGCACGCCTTTCTTCTCGAAGCTATACCACCCACCCTCTTGAGCCCCTTTGGCGAAACGCTCGTGGTATTGTTTACCGTCGTCATTCAGAACGTCGTGCTCTCCCGGGACATAGAAGACATCCTTCGCCGACGCGCTCTTCAGGATCTGCTCGACCGTGTCGAATTCCTCGGGCTTCGAAAGATGGCTAATATCCCCCGTATGCAGCAAAAACTCCGGCGGCCGAGACAGCGCGTTGATCTTATCCACGGCCGCCTGCAAGGTGGCCGCCACATCCGGATTCGCCGGTTTATTGAAACCCATGTGGCTGTCGCTGATCTGCACGAAGCTCAACTCGCCCTTCATGTCCGCGGGATTCATCTCCGAGGGTCGGCTCATGCTGTACGACTTCAGCACTCCGCCCTGCATGACGCACAAGGCGCCCGTTCCCGCCCAGGCCATGCACTTCAAAAAGCCGCGGCGATCGATTCCATCATGATTGTGATCGTGCAAGATTTCGTCTTTTGTGTTGCGCGCCATGTTTATCCTCCGTTGAACACGTCTCCCCAACGCATACGCCTGTATGCACCCCCCCGCTGCTGCGCTTATTTGGCAGGAGCGGCGCGGGTAGAGAGAGCCAGGGTGCCCCGCGCCGCTATGGGACGTGTTTCATTTGTGCAGACCGTGGAGGGCCGCGCCTTATTCCAATTCCTTGCGCTCACGCCGGCAAAATTAGTTCGTCATAAGAATTAGATATTTGGGAATAAAATCAACCGTAGGGCGGTTTTCATTCATGAGTACGACGGGCCAGGGGAAGGGTTGGGACGTGTTGGATTCGCAGGACCGGGCTCGCTTCGAGCAGGTCGTGTTGCCACATCTGGATGCCGCTTTCAATCTTTCGCGTTGGCTGCTGCGAAGCCGGGCCGATTCGGAAGACGTCGCGCAGGAAGCCCTGCTGCGTGCGTTTCGCTTTTTCCGCGGCTTCAACGGCGGAGACGCCCGGGCCTGGCTGCTGCAGATCGTCCGCAATACGTGTTATACGTGGCTGGAGAAGAACCGCCAAGTGGAACTCATGACTGAATTCGACGAGGACCTGCACCAACAATCTTCCACGACGCCGGAAGCGCTGGCCATCGCCGGCGACAATCGCGAGCGGCTGGCTCGCGCTCTCGAAACGCTCCCCGTGCGCTTCCGCGAAGTCATCATATTGCGTGAACTCGAAGGCTGTTCGTACAAGGAGATTGCCGCCATTACCAGCGTTCCCATCGGCACGGTCATGTCCGCGCTCGCCCGCGCTCGCCAACGCTTGCAGCGCGCCCTCACGCAGCCTGCCCAGCAGGAGGCGCCCCATGAGCTGTGATTTTTCAGGCACCCTTCTACATGCCTATCTCGACAGCGAACTCGACGCCGTGCGCGCCGCCGAATTCGAACGACACCTCGAGAACTGCCGCGAATGCACGGCCACTCTTGGTGCCGTGGAGTCGTTGCGCGCTTCGCTCCAGCGGGCGCAGCTTTACGAGACGGCCCCGCCGGAATTGCGCAAAAAAATTCGCTCGAAACTCAAAATCTCCGCGGCCGGTGTGAGCCGTTCGCCGGCGGCCGCCTGGCGCTGGCTCGCCGTAGCCGCTGCGATCCTGCTGGTGACCGGAGTGGCCTGGTTCGCCGTACCTCACTTGCGCCCCGACGGCCCTGAATCGGTCACCTCTGCGGAAGTCATCGACGCCCACATTCGCTCGCTGCAAGCCGGGCATCTCACCGACGTAACTTCCACGGATCAGCACACCGTGAAGCCCTGGTTCGATGGCAAACTGGATTTCATTCCGCCGGTTCACGATTTCATGGACGAAGGTTTTCCGTTAATTGGCGGCCGCCTGGATGTTCTGGGCGAACGTAACGTCGCCGCACTCGTCTATGGACGCCGCAAGCATTTCATCAATGTCTTTGTCTGGCCCACGAAGGACCCGGACACGCCCATTCACCCGCCCGGCTCGCGGCAAGGCTATCAATGGGTTCATTGGCGGCATCAGGGGATGGAATTCTGCGCCGTGTCCGATGTGTCGGCACAGGATCTACATGAGCTGGCGCAGCTCTTCATTCAATAGTGAAAGCGGACTTCTGCGCTTCGCCAAGCCTGGGCAGGGGCCGGGATGCCGCCCCGGATCTGGGGCGCCGAGGGGAGACTTATTGTTTCGGTTTGGTCTTCGAAACAGGCTTGGGCATTTCCTTGGCGTAGATTAGCCGCAACTCCACAGACCGCACTTGCCCCTTGCGCAGTGGGATATTCTTTTGCCAGTCGGAAAAAATGCCCTTCGCGGAAGCCCGAATGTCATAACTATCGGCCTTCAGCTGCGAAATTGTGAAGCGGCCATGGGCATCCGCACGCGCGGCATGAGGAGCGCTTCCGTCCGAAGACTGATACGAGACGGCGGCGTGCGGGGCGGGCTTGTCGTCCGGTCCGATGACCACGCCGCTGAGCGTCGAACTTCCCTTGGATTGCGGCACGGCCAGAACGCCTCGTGCCCCGAGCAGCGCCAGCAATAGTGCCGCGAAGAGAATAAGCGTGCGTTTCATGATCTCCGTCTCCTGGCACGGGTGGGCTCGTTTCTTGAAGTCCCCGAGAAAACCGAGGTGGCTTTCCACACCGTGTTCCTTACAGCCAGTGTAGACCGGCGTGCTTCTGACTCAGAGTGAGTTTCCTTCTGTGTGACCGACGGCGTACCTGCCTTTAGGGACAGGTCAGGAGCAGGCCTGATCGTAAACCCGCGCGTGAGCCTCGAGCATGCGGCGGAAGTCGCAGAATTCAAGAGCGCGCTGCCGGGCGCGCTGGGCAAGCTGAGTCGCGAGAGCAGGATCATCGAGGAGTCGCGCAAGCTCCCGAGCGAGTTCCGCGGCATCGCCGGTGCGAAACAGGAGGCCGCCATCACCGAGCACCTCGACGAAGGCGCCGAGATCGGAGGCGATCACCGGAAGGCCTCGCAACATATTTTCGGCCACCACCAGGCCGAAAACTTCCCCGGCCAAGGACGGAACGACAACGACAGACGTGCGCGCGAACGCGGCATCGAGTTCTGCTCCGGAAAGGCGTCCCGCAAAACAAACGTGCCCAGCAAGGGGCGCGTCCAGCGAGAGGCGCTCCAGAGAAGCGCGCTCAGGCCCATCGCCGATGACCAGGAGTTCGAACTCGCGGTTACGCGCGAGCAGGATGCGCACGGCCTCGAACAAGATACCAACGCCCTTGGTACTGACCAGGCGGCCCTGGAAGGCGATAACCGGCGAACGCGAAGGCGGTGCCGGATACCCCACCGGCGCGGCAATGAATTCCAAGCCGTGCGGGATCGCGGCAACTCGCGGAAGCTGGACCAGTCCGCCGAGCCACCTGGTGGGTGTGATGTTGCTTGAAACACGGCGGCACAGAAAACGGCGCACGAAGGTCAGCAACCAAAGCTTGCGCGCGGCAAACCAACCTTGGCCTCGATTGCAGCGCAGGCATTCCCCGTGACGCCCGGCCATGAAGTGACCGGGGCAAGGCGTTCCGGCGGGCTCGATCAGAAGTTGGCCGTTCGGACAAATCGTCTGAAAGCCGTGATGCTCAACGACGACGGGCTGGCGCGCAAGGAGGCCGAGGATAAGGGGGGCCAAGGCCGGCCCGGCAACATGAACGACATGGCAGGCGCGTATCAAATCCCACAATTGGAAGAGACTTGGCTGGCGGACCACACGAAAAGGAAGCGACAGATCATCAAATTTACCCGCGTGCGTTTGCGTGACGAGTGTAATTTCGAATTCGGAAGCGCCGCTTGCTGCGCCAAGCCCGGCGAGGCCGCGAGCCAGGGACAGCACGAGTGTTTCAACGCCGCCGATGCTCGGCGCAAAAAAATGAGAATAGATGAGCAGCTTCATTCGCGGAATTTTTGCGAAGCGGGAGGCGAAGTGTGAGCGGCAGAAGAATCAGCAACGGCTACCTTCGGCCGCCGGCCTCTGCGGGCGACTGCGATTTCCATGGCCGCGAACGTCGCGGCGATATTTCTCTCCGGCGACCACGTACGCATGTGCGCGACGGCAGTACTCCCGAGCGAGGCGAGGCGCACGCGATCGCCAAGCGCATCCCTCAACAGAATGGCCAGTGCGGCCACATCGCCGCAGCGAAAAACAAATTCCTTCCGGACCGGCGCAACGAGATCGCGAGCCGCGCCAACGTGGTCGCTGGCCGCCACCGGACAACCGCAACACATCGCTTCGTTCACAACCACGGCGAACGGTTCATATTCCGAGGGAAGCACCATCAGATCGGCGGAAGTATACACGGCGGGAAGCTGCGATTGATTCACGAAGCCGAGAAAGCGGACGCGCGACGCAATGCCCAAAGCGGCAGCCTGCGAGCGAAGCTCAGAGCGAAGAGGTCCTTCGCCGGCAATGACCAGCAGTGCGTCCCGAAGATTAGCCTCCGCGAAGGCGCGAAGAAGATCACCGGGCCGCTTCCAAGGCTGCAGCTTCGCACAAAAGAGCACTACGGCGTCCGAAGTCGCGGCTCCCCAGGAAGCTCGCACGGCGGAACGGTCCACCGCCGCGGATTGCCTCATCCACCAATCGTTATCCACGCTGTAAGGCGTGAGCGTGACGCGTTCCGCAGGCAGGCCAAGAGACACCATGAGGTCCCGCGCCCCGGAGGACGGAACAATCACCTGATCGGCAAGACGGAAAAGCCGCGGCCACAGAATTTTCTTGACCGTGCTCTTCCACCTGCGGCCGTCGCGCGGAGCAAGCGTGTTTGTGTCCGTGCCAAAAAGAAAGGCGGTGTTTGAAGACTTGGCGGCGCGGCAAGCTATCCAAAACGTAGCGCGAACGTATCCGACGAAACAAAGCACGGCGTCGTAATGCCCCTCGCGAATCAGCTTAGACAGTCCCGGATTGCGCAGCCCAAAGAACGATTCCTCTCCCGAGCCGCGGTTCGGCACATGCGTCCACGAATAGCCATCCAGCAGAGGAACATCCCACGCGACGGTGGCCGCAAACTCCGGGTCATGCGCAGCTTCCGCCCCGCGAAGGCTGCAGTAGGCGACGTGCAAATCAAACCCAGAATGAGCGGCCATCCGCCGCAAAATCGGCGCCATGTATTGGACCGGGTGGGCGGCCACAGCCAGGACGCGGTAACGGCGCTCAGCCATGGCAGGACCGTACCGTTTGGACGCAGAACTCGGCGAAACTAGGCAAACGGTTCCAGCGCAAAGAGGTGCCCCGGCAGCGAGTATACCCGGTTTCGCGCACGCGAAGGCTGTGCTAAACTGGCGCAGTTCCGCAGGGGTTTGCGGTATACCCTAAGTCTCCGCACAGTAAAGCCCCGCCTTGCGGGGTCGCGTCGCCTAACCGCCACTTACGTGGCGCGCGGTCGCACGAAATTTCACTCAACGTGGATCCCGCCGGGCCGGGAGCACGCAAAAAAGAGGATCTGTCATGTCTGGGCATTCAAAATGGGCCACCATTAAACACAAGAAGGCGGCCACCGACGCGAAGCGCGGTCGCGTCTTCACTCGAGTGATCCGCGAAATCACCATCGCCGCCCGAATCGGCGGCGGCGATCCCAACTCGAACCCCCGTTTGCGCACCGCCATCCTCGCCGGCAAAAACGAAAATATGCCGAACGAAAATATCGAGCGCGCCATCCTGCGAGGCACGGGACAGCTCGAAGGCGAACAATATGAAGAAGTCACTTTCGAAGGCTACGGCCCGGGCGGCGTCGGTATGCTGATCTCAGCCGTTACCACGAACCGCAACCGCATCGTCGGCGAATTTCGCCACCTGATCAGTAAGAACGGCGGAAACCTCGCTGAGACGGGCGCGGTAGGCTGGATGTTCCACCGCAAGGGCGAAATCGTGGTACCAAAGGAAGCCGCTACCGAAGACAAAATGATGGACATTGTTCTCGAGGCAGGCGCGGATGATTTAAAGGATGATGGCTCCGGCTGGTACGTCGTGACGCCACCAGAAGCTCTCGAAAAAGTAAAAGAAGCACTGGTCAAAGCAGGCATTACGCCAACTTCGGCGGAAATCAGCATGGTGCCGCAGAATTACATCAAGCTCACCGGCCCGCAGGCCACGCAAATGGTCCGGCTCATTGAAGCGCTCGAAGAACACGACGACGTTCAGCACGTATACGCAAATTTTGACATCGATGAGTCGGAGATTCAGGCGGCGGTTGGAGCGAATTAACGGTTGGAGCTGGTTTAAAATGGAAAGAGACAGACAGCCATGTCTGGCTCACTTTGTGATCACTCTGTGACGGTCATTCCGGCGTATCGGGATGGCCGTTTTCCTTTTGCCAGGAAACCCGCCGACAAAGCTCTGGCAGGGACACAGCGAACGCCGTAGACTTAGGTCGATGAAAGCTCGAAGCCCAGCCGCAAGCCCTACCGCCAGGAACGGCTGTTTCCGTGTGCTGGGCGTGGACCCGGCATCGGCAGGCCCCACCGGCTATGGAATCATCGAGAGCGACGGCCGCCGCTGCCGTATGCTTCATTATGGTGCACTGAAAGTCGCACCCAAACGACAGAAAGAGTGCCTCGGCGCCGTGCTTCAGGATGTCCACGCGCTGCTTTGCAGACTAATGGACGAGTTTTCACCGGACGCCCTCGCCGTGGAATCGGTCTTCACTGCTCTGAATATGAGAACCGCCTTGCGGCTCGCGGAGGTCCGCGGCGTGGTGCTCTTGGCGGCGGCGCAGCGTGGCGTCGCGGTTCACAGTTATTCGCCGCGCGAAGTGAAAGCCTCTGTGACCGGTTATGGCCAGGCGGACAAAAAGCAAATGCAATTGATGGTCCGCGCACTCTTGCAGATGACCGAAACTCCGGAACCTGCTGACGCCGCGGATGCGTTAGCCGTGGCTTTGTGCCATCTGCAGGGCCAACAAGCTCGCCAGCGCTTTGGACTTCCGGACATGTCCGCCTCTAGCAAGTTGCAAGCTCAGCCCCGCGCGGCAAGGGCGCCAGTCCCACGCGGCGGCGCAACTCACAACATGCGCCGCGCATCGTAACCTCACGATGAAGACTCTTCTTCAGCGGTTCGTTCTGTGGGCATCGCTCGCCAGCATGCTCCTCGGTTCGCCCGCAGCAGCAGCCGCGTCTCGAACAGCGCCGTCTCCAGCCGCGGCCCACGCAAAGCTCTCCTATCGCCGCATTTTCAAATCCAGCTCGCCGGAATTCATCGAGATCATCGTCCACGACGATTCCGATGCTGCCACCTTCGAAATCCGCCAGCTTGAAGAAGACCCCGGAGCCGTGCCCTTTGAAGTAGGCACCCCATTGCGCGAAAAAATGTTCGAACTGGCCGCCCAGCTGAAGAATTTTCAGGGGCAGGATCTGGACGTCCACCGCAGGATCGCCAATCTAGGCGAAAAGTCCTTCCGCTGGGAAAAAGGCTCGGAGAGCCACGAAACAAAATTCAACTACACGTTGAATTCAGCGGCAACTCAGTTGATGCAAATCTTCGAAGGCTTGGCCCGCCAGCAGGAATTGGTCACCCTGCTGGAGCGCCGCATGAAGTACGACCGCCTCGGCATCAACGACGCTCTCTTGCAATTCGAAACCGATCTGAACCACAAACTTCTGCCCGAACCGCAGCGCGCCCTGCCCACGCTCGACCAAATCGCCAGCGATTCCCGCTTCGTCGAGATTGGCCGCCAACGCGCCCGGGCACTGGCCGAACGCATTCGCCACCCGAGCTGAAGGTCCAAAGCTAGCTGACCAGGTTCCACTGCCGCGGCCCGCGAACGGAAGCAAGCTCTTGGGATTCCGCAAGCAATTTCAGCGGCAGCAAAGCCGTTTTGCCATAGTGCTCGCCCTCCAAAACTCGCGCGTGGCAGCGCGCATGCGCCTGCTGAACCTCGATAATCCTCACCGGCGTCCCTGCCGGCAACATGATCAGCCGCTGCGAAGCAATCAAGAGCGACAGCCCTACATCATCATTTGCGGCATCGAGTCTTTGTCTTTCCGCAGCGGCCGATTCATCAATGGCCACCACGGAGAAGGAAACTCCGTGCTCGCAGCAAATCTCTGCCACGCGCCCCACCCACCTAGACGCAGCTGCTTCCTTGGCACTGGCGGGCGCAGCAACCGGTGTCTCCCGGGCGGCGGAGCCCGCCGCGGGCCTTTTCACGGCAACCAGAAACCTGTACCCACGCTTAGGCAGGGTCTCCACAAAACGCGGCTTCTTCTTGTCATCGCACAGGGCCTGGCGCAGTTTCTTGATCGCGGTATTCAGGCTATGATCGAAATCCACAAAGGTGTCCGCCGGCCACAAACGTTTCTGCAACTCCTCCCGCGTAACAACTTCCCCAGGCCGCTCGAGCAAGATGGCCAGCACATGAAACGGCTGGACTTGTAACTTTATCTTGCGCCCAGCCTTATACAGTTCCTCGGCGCGCAAATCCACCTCAAACACATCAAACCGCGTAACATGCGCCGAGCGAGCAGCCTTAGGCATCTCGAAATTTCCCCGTGACCCCGAGACTATACCACTCCTTTTGCGAATCGCGACCGCGTCAGTCCGCGCTTAACTCCCCTATTTCCGCTCACTTACTTGTTCACCCACAGTGGCCCTGGAGTTCACACCCCGTGCATTGTGCTGCGCCGAGGATTGCGCGAAAGTGCACACCATGTTCGGAAGCTGACCCGCTAACGAACCAAGCGGCAAGCAGTTCGGCTTGGACGCCGTCAGCGAACAAGAAATAAGGAGTGTCCCATGAAAAAGCGAGCTTTGGTTATGGCCGCCTTGATGGCCCTGACCGCTATGGCATCCACCCGCGTGGCACAGGCGCAGGAGCTGTTGGTCGTCAATATCCCCTTCGACTTCCTGGCCGGCAATAGGAAGCTTCCCGCCGGCGAGTATTCGATCAAAGTTGCGGGTCCCGAGCGAACCCTGCTCTTACTTGACCGCCAAGATGCTGCCGCGTCGGCGTTTATGAACACCAACTCAGTTGCCAAGACCGAGATGCAGACCGAATCAAAAATGATTTTCAACCGCTACGGCGATCGCTATTTCCTCTCCGAAGTCTGGACCGCAGGTAATTCCCGCGGACGGCGACTCTTGAAGTCCGCACGAGAAAACGAAATGGCGCAGATCGCGAGTGAGCCGAGTCAAGTCACGCTAGTCGCAGGCCTTCCCCGTACCAACCGCTGATCCATACCCCGCCTTAACCCTCGAACCCCCCCGGGAATCCGGAACCCACTCCGGATTCCCGACCCTCTTTTTAGCCCCCTTTCTTCGACTCCCTCCTTTGCGGCCCTTTATCGACACCCTTTTTTTACCTTGGCTCGAAGGCCCCGGTGACCGATACTTAACCAGCTCCCCGCACGTATACTAAGACAAGACCCCCGATGGCCCCAGCGACTACAATGAACTTCAAGGAAGCCGTGGCTATTGCCGCGGGCAGCCTCTGGGCGCACAAGTTGCGCAGTGTCCTGACGCTCATAGGAGTCGTCATCGGTGTAGCCGCGGTGATCGCCGTCGTTAGCCTAATTAATGGCGCCAACCAGTACGTTGCTACCCGGGTCTTCCGTCTCGGCGCGGATGTCTTTGGAGTAGCCAAAACGCCCTCCATCATCACCAATGTCGACGACTACCTCGAATTTCAAAAGCGCAAGCGCATCACTTACGACGACTACCAATCCGTCCGCGAACTCTGCAAATCCTGCAAGGAAATCGGGGCCTCCCTGGGCGGCCGTCTGGAGGTCAAGAGCGGCCTGAATTCTCTGAAAGACACCAACCTCCGCGCCTGGACGCCCCAGATGCCCGAGCTCTACGACGTCGATCTGGTCGCCGGCCGCCACATAACCGAGACAGACCTCCAGCAAGCCGCCCCGGTATGCGTCATCGGCAATGACCTCGTCGAAAACCTGCTGCCCGGCATGGACCCTATCGGAAAAGAAGTGCGCTGGCGCAATATCCCCTGCCAAGTCATCGGCGTCGGCAAAAAAGAAGGCTCCGCCCTGGGCACCTCGCTCGACAATTGGATCATCCTTCCGCTAACCACCTATAATAAAGAATACGGCACGCAAAACGACTCGCTGCGCATCACCTCCCGCGCAGGATCAGCCACTACCATTCAGGAAAGCGTCGACGAAGTGCGCCAAATCATGCGTGGCCGGCGTCATCTCGGCTACGGCACGAAAGACGACTTCGCCATTGAAACCAGCGACTCCTTCTTATCTCTCTGGAAGGACATTAGCAGCAGCTTCTTTCTGGTAACCATCGCGATTGCCTCGATTTCGCTTCTCGTCGGCGGCATCGTTATCATGAATATCATGCTAGTCTCGGTAACGGAGCGCACCCGCGAAATCGGCTTGCGCAAAGCTCTGGGCGCCCGCAGCGGAGACATCCTGCGCCAATTCCTAATCGAATCCTCCACCATCTCGCTCTTCGGCGGCGCGCTAGGCGTCCTCTTCGGCGTGCTTACCGCGCAACTTGTGTCGATCGTCTCGCCGCTGCCCAGCGCTGTCCAACTCTGGTCCGTAATCGGCGGCCTGCTGGTGGCATTGAGTGTCGGCTTATTTTTCGGAACCTATCCCGCGTCGAAAGCCGCGCGACTGGATCCGGTTGTAGCGTTAAGATCGGAATGATAAAAGAGGTTTGCCCCAGCCCGCTGGGCTGAAGCAAAAGTGGCATAGATATGATGGCAACGCTAGGAAAAGCACTACCGCGCACGCATACACCCGTGCTACCCCTGCGCTTGTTAGGCGGCAAGCAAACCGCGCTGAAATTCCGCGACGAAATCTTGCTAGCCCTCGACACCCTCCGTAAAAACTCCCTACGCTCGGCCCTAACAATCCTCGGCATCGTCATCGGCATCACCACGGTTATCACGGTCACCGCCGTAATCAACGGCCTCAATGACAACGTCCTCGGCGGCATCCGCGAACTGGGCTCCGACACCATCATCGCCTACCGCTTCCCCTGGGCTTCTCTCTCTCGCCCGCCCAGCGAATGGTTCACCCGCAAAGAACTCCAGCCGGAATGGGCGGAGGACATCGCCAGACTTCCCCATATCAAAGCCGCCTCCGCCTCCATGCGCATTTTTCAACCAGAATTCGGCTCTGGCACCGCGGACGTTCGCCACGGCGTGTACCGCGCGAAAAACGTGATCTTGCAAGGCAACCAGCCATCCATCGGCGAAATCTTCGATCTGAAAATCGAGCAAGGCCGCTTTTTCAACGACACCGACGCGGAGCATCGCGCCCCGGTAGTCCTCCTCGGCTACGACACCGCGCGCACGCTCTTCCCCGAATCCGTCACCGATAGCATCGGCCAGGAAGTCACTATCGACGGCCAGCTTTTCACGGTAATCGGCACCCTCCAAAAACAACGCCAAGGCATCTCCGGCGGCTCCAACCCTGAAGACAATTCCGCCTACATGCCGGTAACCACCCTGCGCAAGCTCTATCCCAACAAGAAGGACTACGTCATCTTCGCGAAAGCCGCCGATCCCAACAACGTCACGCAAGCCGTCGACGAAATGCGCGACCTGCTCCGCCGCAAGCGCCGCCTGCCCAATGACAAGCCCGACGATTTCGCGATCTTCACTCCCGACTATTTTCTCGATCTCTGGCAAAAAATCAGTGGCCTGATTTTTATCCTGATGTTCGCAGTAGCTTCCGTCGGCCTGATCGTCGGCGGCATCGGCGTAATGAACATCATGCTGGTTTCCGTAACCGAGCGAACCCGCGAAATCGGCGTCCGCAAGGCCATCGGCGCAAAGCGCAGCAACATCCTCATCCAATTCCTTATCGAAGCCGTAACCCTAAGCGCCATCGGCGGCGTGATCGGCGTCACCTTCGGCTCAGGAATCAGCCTGCTCCTCCACTACGGCGCTCACTTCCCCGCCGCCCTCTCTCTCTTCTGGATCATCACCGCGCTTGTCCTTTGCGCCCTAATCGGCATTGTCTTCGGCGTCTACCCCGCCTGGAAGGCTGCCCGCCTCGATCCCGTCGAAGCTCTCCGCTATGAGTAGTTGATGGCTCACGGAGGGGAGCCCAGCGCCGGTCATGGCGGTAGCCCATGCACTGTGGAGAATGCCTGTCACCTGCTGAAGCGTAAGCGAGACTACCGGGAATTCGCTGCGGACCACTTTGACATATCGACGTGAACCGAATGGGCTCATCCTTGGTCAGGCGGCGGCCCACAAAGCGACCTCGGAGCCGCTGGCTCTGAGGATGGACGAGAACTTGATCGACAAATGGGCGGGAGTGGAGAAACGGAGCGGACGGGCGGAATGGCCGGGCCACCATCGGGCCAAGCGCCATCAAGAATGGGCTATGGTGGCCAGCTGTCGATGGTTCTCGGAGTTCATCAAGAGTGGGGAGGTAATCTGTGATCGTAAGGCATCGTACAGGGCGAAGAACGCGGCTTCCACTTCGCCGAGCCTTCGCCATTTGGGCTCTGCACGCCGTGGGCTCTCTCCCAATAGCCAGGCCCTCGCCCGTGTGTACAAAACTTTCGCTTGCAGAATCTCGTCCGGCACGATTGCGGCGCGCGGGTCGAGGACACGGCGGTTTCGGGCCCATTCCGCCGTCTGCTTGATTAAAACCAGCAAGTCCGGCAAGCGCATGCCTTCCAGACCGCCGATAGGTGCTGTTGCCATCGCTAGTCCTCCGTTCGGAAAGGAAGCGCACCTTGCGCCACTGCGCCGAAGTACTCTCCTCACAACAAGAAAGCGCTAGTCCCTGCGCCAACGGGAGTCTCTCCAGCGCTTGACTCCCCCGAGAGGAGTCGGCTTACTTTGCTCGAAGGCCCATCTTATGAAAAACGGAGGCGGATATCTGTTCACATCGATACACCTTCGCGTTTTGTTCGGACAAGTGGTCGGCCGTTGCCAGCGTAGCGTGGAACGGAGTGTTTCCCGAACACCACGATCCGAAATGGACAAGCCCCGGATCGGGAGTACGCGCTCCCGCTGAAGATCGTTTCCAAGTGTCGCGAACCGTCAAGACGGGTGTACTATGGCGCCGCTTAGGAAATCGAAAGGAAATCCCCAGCCAGCCATGAATAAACGCACCTTTCTCAAGCTCTCCTCCGCCACGATTGCCAGCCCCGCGGTCTTACACCTCCTGGCTTGGGCCGGAACTGACAAACTGACCAATTGGGCCGGCAATCTCGAATACGGCACAGACCGCCTGTACGCCGCCAAGTCGTTCGACGAGGTTCAGGATTTCGTCAAGAAACAAGCCAAACTGAAAGTCCTGGGCACGCGCCACTGTTTCAACAACATTGCCGATAGCAAAGACAGTTTTCTGTCCTTGAAGCCGTTGGACGACGTCGTCTCTCTCGATCCCCAGGCGCGCTCCGTCACCGTGGACGCCGGCATCACCTACGGTCAATTGTCCCCGCTGCTCCACAATAAAGGCTTCGCGCTCGGCAATCTCGCCTCGTTGCCGCACATCTCTGTCGCTGGCGCCTGCAGCACCGCAACACACGGCTCCGGCGAAAAAAACGGCAATCTCGCCACCGCGGTTTCCGCTTTGGAATTCGTGACCGCCGGCGGGGACGTAGTTAAACTCTCGCGCCGGCAAGACACCCAGTTTTTCAAGGGAGCGGTCGTCGGACTAGGCGCTCTCGGGGTAATCACAAAAATCACGCTCGATATCCAGCCCACCTACCAGATGCGCCAGTATGTCTACGAAAATCTCTCCTTCAGCGCGATGAAAAATCACTTCGACGCCATCCAGGCCAGCGCCTACAGCGTCAGCCTCTTCACCGACTGGCAAAACCAGCGTTTCAGCGAAGTTTGGCTAAAAAGTCGCGTTGAAAAAGGCCAAGCCTTTGACGCCACGCCAGAATTCTTCGGCGCCAAACTGGCCACCAAAAATCTCCACCCCATTGCGGAACTCTCCGCCGAAAACTGCACCGAGCAAATGGGCGTCCCCGGCCCTTGGTACGAACGCCTTCCGCACTTCCGCATGGGCTTCACACCCAGCGCCGGCAAGGAGTTGCAATCAGAGTACTTCGTCCCGCGTCAGCACGCCGTCGAAGCCATCCTCGCCGTGGAGCGCCTCCGCGACCAGGTCACCCCACACCTGCTGATCACAGAAATCCGCGCCATCGCCGCCGATGACCTATGGATGAGTCCGTGTTACCAGCAACCTTGCGTCACGATTCACTTCACCTGGAAACAAGACTGGCCGGCCGTCAGCAAACTCTTGCCGGTCATCGAAAAAGAACTCGCCCCCTTCGGAGCCCGCCCGCACTGGGGCAAGCTGTTCACCATGTCTCCCCAGCAACTCCACTCCAGCTACAGCAAACTGCCCCAATTCATCGCCCTAACCAAAAAGTTCGACTCCCAAGGCAAATTCCGCAACGAATTCCTGAACACGAATATCTTCAGCTAGTCACCGTTGTTGCGGGACCGATGCCGTCGTCTTCCCGTAGATCGAGGACCAGAGCGTGTGGGCTATCGGTTGCGAACCCCTTCGGCTAAGTACTACGTAGCAACCGGAAAAGCGGGGCTGGTCCTGTTGGTCAGATCAGCGAGACTCACCGGTCGATGTATTCAGCTTCAGAAAGAGCCAACCGCGCGTTGCCTGTCAAAGGCGGGTACCGAGAATATCGGTAATCACGAGCTTCACTAGCGCGGGAAGTTCACCGAATCCCGGACTCGTTCGGCCTGCAGCAGATGACGGCGTTCATGGCCGGTAATAATCTCCAATGCAGTCCCAACCGTGAATCGGACTCCGGGGACAAAAGGATTCCAAAACCGAATGCGGTTTATGTTCTTGCCACGAGTTCGGACGATGAGTTCGCGGCCCGATTTGTTGCCGGATAGGAATCGCTCGAGAACAGCAAGATCGACGCGCGCTGCCGGTCTGATTTTGGACGGAGCGGAAACCCGCTTACTGTTCGGCGAGGGCTCGATGAAACTGCGGATAAACCAGCGCCCGAACCATCCGGGAGTGATCTGCTCCACCGGAGAATCCGGCTGGTCTTTGAGCGCGGCGGAAATCGACGTTAGATAGGCTTCGTTCGTTCTGCACAGATGTTCCAGACACTGTCCTACACTCCACGAGCCCAGCGCCGGTTGCCAATTGAGCTGTTCCTCGGTGAGTCCTCCAGCCAGCGCTTGCGCGGTCAGGTCATTTGCGCTTAGCTCAAAGGCAAGCCGGACGGACCAAGCCGGTGCGAGGGTTTGCTGTGGTCGAGACATAGGGTGACGGCAAGGGATTATAGACTAGTACGGTTGGCCAAGTGGCGTCGGCAACGCTGGTCATCTGCACCTGCCCTTCGACCGGGATTCTCAACCTCCACTTCCAAAAGATTGCTATCCAGAATGCCATCGACGTCAGCGAAGAAATCGCAAACACCAAGAAGGGACCTCCACCCCACATCCACGTTGCAAGCTGGAAATATTTGTCCGTAAAGGAAGGTAAAACACGGCGATCGACGGACGACCAAACGGTGGCTTGGCCAAGACAGTATTCGAGATAACGAAAATCGAGAATGCGGCGAGACACGTTGCGCCGATGGCGATTCCCGGCAGGCGTTTCATGGTATGTGGCCATCCCGGCTGTCCGGTAATGACCCATGAAAAACGGGTCCTTAGCACTTACCTGCTCATGGGACCAGCCTCTGATTTGGATTGTTGGCACACAAGTGCGAATGGAACGAATCAGCGTCTGGCACGTCGCCCTGAAGCGTGGAACAGAGACGCCTTGCCAGCTTCCGCCTTCGTGCATAGACTCCTCCGGGCATGCACCCGCACCTGCTCTGAACTGTGGATGACCAGCGAGAAATGAGCAACGACAAATCAAAACAGGGCGGTGATCGCTTTCCGCTGACGCGATGGTCGGTGATTGGCGCGGCCCGCAGCAGCAACCCAGCGGAGCGGGATCGCGCGATGGATACGCTGTGCGCGGCGTACTGGAAACCAGTCTACAAATACGTGCGCTTGCGCTGGAATCGCCCGACCGAAGACGCCCAGGACATGACCCAGGGTTTTTTTGTGCAGGTGATCGAACGCCGGCTGCTCGACAAATTCGACCCGGCCAAGAGCCGCCTGCGCACCTACCTGCGCTTGTGCGTGGACAGTTTCGTGATGAACGAGGAGAAAGCCGCGAAGCGTCAGAAACGCGGCGGCAACGTCTTGCATGTGGCTCTTGATTTTGCAGGAGCGGAAGAAGAATTGGGAGGCGGCGCGATGGATCCCGCGGCGATCCCTTCTCCCGAATCGCTCGAAGACTTTTTCGAGAAAGAGTGGGTGCGAGGGCTGTTCGAGCTGGCCGTCGAAGATTTGCGGAAGTATTGCGAAGCGAACGAACGGGAAAGAACATTTCGCCTTTTCGAGGAATACGACCTCTCGGGCGACGAAACGATTTCGTACCAGAAGCTGGCGGCCGAATACGGAATCCCAGTCACAGACGTAACGAACGCTCTGGCCTGGGCCCGGCGGGAATTTCGGCGCGGCGCGCTGGAGCGGCTCGGTGATGTCTGCGGCAGTGAGGAAGAATTCCAGCGTGAAGCACGGTCTGTGTTTGGCTGGGGAGCAAGATGAAATCGCTCTCGGACAAAGTCATCGAGCGCCTCCGCGCAGGCGCCGAAGAACCGGATCTTACGGGCACGCGCTACCGTTTGCTCGAACGCGTGGCTCGCGGCGGCATGGGCGTCGTGTACGCGGCGGAAGACGAGAAATTAGAGCGCCGCGTCGCTCTGAAAGTGCTGGACGTGCCTGGCACGGACGGTGATTTGGCGAACCGGCTGATGCGCGAAGCCCGCGTGCTCGCAAGGCTGGAACACCCGGGAATCGTCCCGGTGCATGACGTAGGCACGCTCGCGGATGGACGCGTGTTCTACACCATGAAATTCGTCGAAGGCCAACGCCTCGACAAATTCATCGAGGGTGTGGAGTCGGTGCAGGATCGCTTGCGGCTGTTCTTGCGCATTTGCGAGGCCGTCGCTTTCGCTCATGCGCGCGGCGTCCTGCACCGCGACCTGAAACCCGCGAACATCATGGTGGGGCCGTTCGGCGAGGTGCTGGTGATGGATTGGGGCTTGGCGAAAATTCTGCGCGGCGAGCAACCCGGCGTTCCGCTTGCCGCCGATCCGGAAGCCACGATTCTCGAGAGGGCCAAACAGCCCGGCGAAGCGAGCGACTCGACCAAGAGTTCTGTTATCACCGGCCATGGCACGGTGATGGGCACCCCGGGCTACATGTCCCCGGAACAAGCGCGCGGAGAAGTTGAGGTGCTGGACGCGCGCAGCGACATTTTCTCACTCGGCGCACTGCTGCGGTTCATGCTCACGCAAAAAACTCCTGGATTCACTCCGCGACTCGACCGTTCGCTCGAAGCGATTGGCCGAAAGGCCACCGCGGAGCGGCCCGCATCGCGCTATCCCGCAGTGCAGGAACTCGGCCAGGATGTTTCCCGTTACCTTGATGGTTTGTCAGTCGAAGCGCATCCGGAGAGCATCTTCGAGAAGTTGACCCGCTTCTACCGCCGCTACCGCTTCTTTATCTTGCTGATTCTGGCCTACTTGGTGATGCGGGTGATCCTGCTGCTGGTTTTGAAGAGATAAACCTAAAGGAAATCCAGGCCACGTTGTAAAGAAGATCAGAGAACGAAAAGGAGAGGCGGACAAATGAACAAGATCCTGATCGGATTGCTCTTGGGTGCTCTGCTGGGCGCTATCGACGGGGCCACGGCGTGGTTCACACCCGCAGTACGAGCCCAGCTCGCGGGCATCATCATCGGATCCACGGTAAAGGGCCTCATCGCCGGAGTCGCTGCGGGAATCTTCGCGCGCAAAGTGAATTCGGTTCCTCTGGGGGTCCTGTTTGGTTTGGCGGTTGGTTTTGTGCTGGCTTTCCTGGTCGCTTACCTGCAACACGGCTATTATCTCGCAATCATTCTTCCCGGCAGCATCGTCGGAATGATCGTAGGTTTTGCAACGCAGCGCTACGGAGCAACGCCGGCCACCACGCCGGCTATGCGCTGAGCAACGCGGAAAGAAATGTCAAAAGTTTCGCTCGTAAATTCAAGGAGGGAGAACTATGTCTCGAGTCATTCATTTTGAAATACCCGCGGCGGAACCGGACCGCGCTGCGGCTTTCTACGGACAGGTGTTCGGCTGGAAGTTCGATAAGTGGGCCGGTCCCACCGAGTACTGGATGGTGACAACCGGAACGGAAGGAACACCGGGCATAAACGGCGGAATGATGAAAAAGCCGGGCGGCATTGCCTCGACCACCAACACCATCGGCGTTGAGTCGGTGGACCGAGCGGTGAACGAAGCGGTCGCGGCCGGCGGACGAAACGTCATGCCGAAAACTCCGATTCCTGGCGTGGGCTACTTCGCATATTGCGAAGACACGGAGGGCAATCTTTTCGGCGTGATGCAGATGGATCCAAATGCGAAGTGAAGTGGCCCGGAAAGACCTAGCGGTCGAAGAAGGCCCGCTGAAACAAACGGCGCGCACCCCGGGGAACGCCATGAGTTTGACGAAACCGATGTTGGGACTGGCGGTAGGAGGCACGCTCGGGCTGCTGGACGGCCTCAGCGGATTCCTCGAGCCGTCCCTCGCGCCGGTGATGACCGGGGTCATCACTTCCTCACTGCTGAAGGGTGTCGTGGCCGGGGTCGTGATCGGGTACGTCAGCCAAAAATTGCGTTCGATGGCTCTGGGCCTGCTCGCCGGAGCGGCGATTGGTGCCCTGCTCAGTCTGTTGGTGATTCTGTGGGCGGGGATGGCCTCGTTCTGGGACATCATGCTGCCTGGCATGTTGCTGGGCGTCATCGTCGGATTTTCGACGCAGAAATTTGGAACTCAGGTGGAGGCACCACGGGTTGCACGATGAACTTAAAGTGGCAGTGTTTCTAGTGGTTCAGTTCGTCCATAAACTGAAAAGGAGGTTTCAAGAACATGAGAACGACAACGAAAGTTTTGGCAGCTGGCGCGGCAATGGTGTTTGCGTTTGCGATCGGGCCAGCCCGCGCCGGAGACAACGGCACGGCGGCTTTCGAGCAACTGAAGTCGCTGGCCGGCCACTGGGAGACAGGGAAGTCCAGCACGGAGAAGGCTACCCTGGACCTCGAGCTGACGGCCGGCGGAACGGCGGTGATCGAAAGGGCGCACGTCACAAACGGGGGTAAAGCGGTGGAGATGATTACGCTCTACTACCTGGATGCCGGACAACTGAAGATGACGCACTACTGCATGGCGGGCAACCAGCCCACCATGCACGGAAATTATGCGCCGGACACCAAGACGCTGACGTTCGAGTTCGAGGGCGCGACGAACCTGAAGAGCCCGAACGACGGACACATGCATCATGCCGTGTACACCTTCATCGACAACGATCATTTCAGAACCACCTGGACCTTCCGCAAGGATCAAAAGGACGCCTTCACGGAAGACGTGACCTACGCCCGCGCGAAGTAAGCCGGGCCACAAGAGCAGTTTGGAGGAAACAGAACGACGCCAGCGGCGCTGAAGAAAGCCAGGCGGGGTAACCACCAGGGCGGCCAGAGTAATGCCGGAAAAAGCGAATTGCGTTACGAGAAAGGGCCGGCTCCCAGCGAGCTTGCCCTTTCTGCTAGTACCGCATTTAAGATGGCGTGCATCGAAAGGTCAGGAGCGACGCCATGGGATTTGCAGCATTTCGCGACCACAAATATATCAGTCTTGAGACGTTCAAAAAGAGCGGTGAGGGTGTGAAGACGCCGATATGGTTCGCCGCGGATCCAGCCAGCGATCTCGCCGGAGACCACGCGCAACTCTACGTGTACACAATCGGAAACACCGGAAAAGTAAAACGCATTCGCAACAATCCGCGCGTGAAAATCGCGCCTTGTACGATAAAGGGCGTGCCCCTCGGCGAGTGGGCCGACGCGAGCGTCGAGATTGTGACCGGGGACGAATCCGCGCGGGCCATGGGGCTTCTGAATAAGAAATATTTCCCTTGGAAGCAGATCCTTGGCTTCTTCGCGCTTTTCAGCCGGCGTGAAAGAATCGTCATGGCCATCCGGCCAGCCTGACGCATCGAAAGCGCTCCCGTCACTCGTGCCGCAATTGCCAATGGTCGTTCCGCGGTTCTCCTCCGAGCACACCAAGGGCACCGGATCGAAACGATTCAAACGCATGGCACGTCTTTTGATTTAGAGAGCGGCCAAGTCATGGTCGTGGCTGGAGGATGCCGTGCGAAAGGTAACTTCTTGGAAACTGTTTTTGTTTGTAGGCGCCGCGCTTTTCTGCGCCGTCGAAGCAGGCGCGCAAGTACCTGCTCCTGCTGTGCCGTTGGCACCGGTGCCGCCGGCGCTTCTCCATGCGAAAACCGTCTTCATCTCCAATGCCGGCGCCGACAGCGGGCTTTTTCCGCATCCGTTCAGCGGCGATCCAGACCGAGCGTATAACGAATTTTATGCGGGCATTCAGAGTTGGGGGAGATACCAGCTTGTTGCGGATCCATCGGAAGCGGACGTTGTTTTTGAGCTGCAACTGATCGCGCCTTACGGTCCTTCAGCTCCAAATAAGCAGAATGGCGCGTCAGACCCGCTGCCAATGTTCCGGCTCGTGATCTTCGACCGGAAAACGCATTATGTGCTGTGGGCGCTGACGGAGTCCATCACCGTGGCGCTCTTGCAGAAAACCCATGACAATAACTTCGACCTGGCGTTGACGGCTCTCACGCTCGATTTAAGGAGACTTGCGAGCGCACCCACGTCGGCGGCCGCGAATCATTAAGCTGAAATGATTTGCGTTTGGTTCTCGCGCAACTTCGCTGTTCGAACAGCATTGCGGCAAGGTAGTGGGCAGCAGCGGGGTCATTCAAATGGGATGCCCGTTTGCCTGGAAATCGTGCGCAAGTCTTCGACGATAGGCATGATAAGCGGCACACCGCTTTTGCGGCGTTCGCGTTCCGCTTCGCGTTCGGGATCGCCGGGAATGAGCGGGCCGTTGGTACCGGGAGCCGGCTTTGTGGCGCGGAAGACGCGGATATAGTCGTCGATCTGGCGCTTGAAAGCGTCGGCTTCAATGAAGCCGTCGATGCGCATAGCGCCGAAGAAGTGGCCGATGCCTTTGCCTACGCTGCGCACCGGAATTTCCTGGCGCAACGCGAAGGGCGGAGCAAACGGGCCCCAGTTCGCTCCGCTGAGCACGCCGCACAACACATCCACCATGACCGCCAGACCGTAGCCTTTGTGTCCGCCGCGTTCGCGATCGGAACCGAGCGGAAGGAGACAGCCACCGTTCACGGGGTCGTCGGGATTTGTGGTGTTGCGACCCTGGTTATCGATTCCCCAGCCGATGGGGATAGTTTCGCCTTTGCGGCGGGCCATCTCGATTTTTCCGTAGGCGGCAGCACAGGTGGCCATATCAATCACGATGGGCGGTTCTTCTTTGCCGGGGAAGGCGATGGCTATGGGATTAGTGCCGAGCATGCGTTCCATGCCCCACAGCGGCGTGACGAGCTTGCTGGAATTGGTCATGGCCCAGCCGATCATGTCGCGCCCCAGAGCTTCGAGGACGTAGTAGCCGGCGATGCCGAAATGATTGGTGTTCGAGACGCTGACCCAGCCGGAGCCGGCTTTTTCCGCCAAGTCCATGGCGATGCGATTCGCTTGGGGGCCGACGACGAGACCGAGGCCGTTATCTCCATCGATTGTTGCGGTGCTCATCGTGGAGCGGACCGTTGTAATTTTCGGCTTGGGATTGATGTGGCCTTCGCTGAGCATTCCCACGTAGCTATAGAGGCGGGCCACGCCGTGCGAATCGATGCCGCGAAGGTCCGCCGAGGCCAGAACGTCAGCTGCCTGGACAGCATCTTCTTTGGGGACACCGAAATGAAGGAAGATGCGAGTGCTGAATTCGCGGAGGGCATCGATGTGAAAAACTTTGGCCTCGACGGCGGGCATGTGCGACCTTTCTAGAAAACGAACGTCAGGGCACAAACATCATTTTGCGCGCACGCAATGCGCTGCGAATGCGACTTTAGCTGCAGGCAACCATAGGCCAGGCACTGAGTGCCGTCAAGAGAGCAGAGGATCGGCCTTGCTGGGCAGCGTGGCCACGGAAAGATCCGAGACCGGGAGCAGACCGGCGTGCTGGTTGCCTCGGGTGGGACGGTCGGGTAGGATTCGGGAACCGCGTTCTCTGAAAATAGCGAACCCAGGTGAGGCCATGACGACACGCTCGAAAGGCTGCGTTTACCGATTTGTGCTGAGGAACCGTTATACTCGCGCCATGGAAAACCGCGTTCCTGGCCTTCGAATTTTTGCTTTTCCGCTCCTATTTGTCCTGTTCCTTTCTGCCCTGGCACCGGCTCTCTTGGCGCAGGATGCGGCCGAGACGGTGCCATTGCCGAACGGCAAATTGCTTGGAGAAGTTCCGGGCAAGCCGCGGCCCATCAACAATTTGCCGACGGCGATGGCCATTTCTCCCGATGGACGGTTCGCAGTGCTGCTGCATAGCGGGTACGGCGCTTACAGCTCGGGGGAGAAGCAGTCTCTCTCGGTGCTGAATCTTGAGACCGATGAACTCACGGACTTGCCGGACGACCGGCTGGGGAGCAAAGCCCGGCAAACGTATTTTCTCGGGCTAGCGTTCAGCCTGGACGGCCAACACCTATTTGCGAGCATAGCCTCGCTCACCGATCCGCTGGGAAAGAAGAAAGGGAGCACCGGGAACGGCATTGCGGTTTACGGGTTTCTGAGCGGACGCGTGCTGGCAGAACGATTCTTATCGCTGGGGCCGCGAACTAAGATACCTGCGGGGAAAAAACGCCGCGCTGAACTTAAAGATGTCACCTACCCGGCAGGGCTGAGCGTGGGCGGGAGCGCGGGCCAAGAGCGTTTGCTGGTCGCCAGCAACCATTCCGACGAAGCCGTTCTGCTCAATACGGCGGACGGCAAAATCATTTATCGCTTCGATCTTTCGACGTTCAAGCAAATACCGGCGTCGCTGCCCTACACGACGGTGATGACCAAAGACGGGAAGCGCGGATTCGTTTCCCTGTGGAATGCTTCTTCGGTCGCGGAGCTCGACCTGGAGAACGGACGCTTGCTGCGCATGATACCGCTAGGCAAGCCAGAGACACCGCTGGCAGGAGGGTCGCATCCCACGGCGCTGCTGTTCAATCGAGACGAATCACGGCTGTACGTGGCGCTGACCAACCGTGACGAAATCGCGGTGCTCGACGCGCGGTCCGGAAAAGTTTTGTTTTACCTCTCGACCAAACTTCCGGGACAAAAATACGGGGGCAGCGATCCGGAATATCTGGCGCTTTCGCCGGACGAAAAGACGCTCTTTTCCGCAAATTCCATTTCGGATTCCGTGGCGGTTTTTGATCTTACAAAAGAGAGCGCGGGTCAGCCTGCCGAAGCCGCGGGGTTTATTCCTACGGAGTGGTATCCGACCGTTGTCGCGGCAAGCGGGAAGGATCTTCTCATCGGGAGCGCCAAGGGAAAGGGTTCCGGGCCCAATCCGAAACCGATCGGCAAGAGAGACGACGGACGGACGCGCTACCCTTACGGGCCCGCGATGATCCATGGTTCGCTGGCGCGCCTTCCCCTTGCGGACGTGACGGCGAATTTGCCTGCCTACACAAAACAGGTTGTTGAAACCAACGCGTTGCGCGGCAACGGCGACCGCGTGCCGTTCGCTGGCGGTGAAAACAAAATCCATCACGTGATTTACATTATTAAGGAAAACCGGACCTACGATCAGGTGTTCGGTGATCTTGCGGGGGGCAACGGCGATTCTTCTTTGACGATGTACGGCGAGGAGGTCACCCCCAATCAGCACAAGCTGGCGCGCCAGTTCGGGATTCTCGACAATTTTTACGACAGCGGAGATGTTTCTGGGGACGGACATGTGTGGTCGAATTCCGCGTCCATCTCGGACTACATCGCGAAGACCTGGCCGATCGGCTATCGCAGCAGCGAGCATACCTACGATTCGGAGGGCACTTTGCTAGGCGGCGTTTCCGTCGAGGATGAGGTTCCGGATGCGGGCGAGCCCACCGGCGGTTATCTATGGAAGAATTTTGCCAGCCATGGAGTTTCCTACCGGCACTATGGCGAGTATATCGTCAGCCGCTGGTGCAACGAAAAGAGTGGCGAGGGAGAACCGGTCAACGGACCGCCGAAAGCAGCGGGCAAGAATTGCGCGCGGGCGGTGATCAACAAAGGCCAGCCTCTTGAGAAAAATGTCGGCGAGCCGCGAGGCGGGCCCAGCCCTTATCCGTGGGCCATTCCAGTTCTGGCAAAGAATGTGGCGAGCGAAGCGGAATTGCGCGGGCACTTCGATCCGTTGTTTCCGGATTTTGAAGTGGCGTATCCGGATCAGTTGCGTGCGGATGAATTCTTGAATGAGTTCGGCCAGTTTGTGGCTTCGCGCAATACGGGCAAGGACACCATGCCGCAGTTCATTCTTTTGCGGCTACCGGACGATCACACGGCGGGCGGTACGAAAGGCAAACCGCGGCCGGTTGCCTCAGTGGCCGACAATGACCTGGCGATCGGACGGGTTGTGGACGCGGTCTCGCACAGTTCGTATTGGGGCGATACGGCGTTTCTGATTTTGGAGGACGACGCGCAGGACGGCCCGGATCACGTGGATTCTCACCGGAGCATCGCGCTGGTCATCAGCCGGTACGCGCCCGAGGCTCGAGCGCCGGAGGACCAGAGCAGGCCGTTCGTCGACCATTCGTTCTACACGACGATCAACGTGGTGCGCACGATTGAAGCGCTGCTTGGAGTTCCACCGATGAATGCGAACGACTCGCGTGCGGCAGTGATGGCGCCGCTTTTTAGCGGGACCGGGCAGCAGCCGGCTTTTGCGGCCGATTTTCGCAACCGCGACAATGGTTTGATCTATGAGATGAACACCAAGGAATGGAAAGAGGGGAAAAACCTGGATTTCAGCCACGCCGACGCGGTGGATACGGCACTGCTGAACAAGTTTCTCTGGCAGGATTCGATGGGAGACCTTCCCATGCCGCCACCGCAGCACAGTGTTTTTCCGGCAAGCGCGCCGAACCGGGTTGCTAAAAAAGATTTGGACTGAACATGCCGAACTATTATGCCATTCGAGACAACCCTGGGTATTGCGAGTGACGTTTTCACATCTTCCGTATAACTGCCCGGCGGGAGCCGGCGAGGGGACGGTTTCGACTAACTGCCGGTCGAAGGGGCAGCGGAGGCCAGTTGCGCGGACTGCGCTAGGGCGCGGAGTGCATCGGTGTACGGGGCGCGCGCTACGCCGCGTTCGGTGAAGATGGCGGCGATGTAGCGGGCGGGCGTGACGTCGAAGGCGGGATGCGCGGCGTGAACATCAGGGGCTATGCGAACCCCTTGCAGGTGGGTGACCTCACGGGCGGAGCGTTCTTCGATGGGAATGTGGTCGCCATCGGGGAGCGCAAGATCGAAGGTGGATACGGGAGCGGCGATGTAAAAGGGCACTTTGTTTTCTTTGGCTAGAACGGCGATCTGGTAGGTGCCGATTTTGTTGGCGGTATCGCCGTTGGCAGCGATACGGTCGGCTCCCGTGACGATGGCGGCAACTTTGCCGGTCTTTAGAAAGTGGCCGACCATGTTGTCGGTAATGAGGGTGAGGGGAATGCCACCTTTATGGAGTTCCCAGGCGGTTAGGCGCGCACCTTGCAGATACGGGCGCGTTTCGGGAACGAGCACATGGATTTTCTTTCCCTGTTGGAAGGCCACGCGAATCACGCCTAGTGCGGTGCCGATTCCGCCGGTTGCTAGGGCGCCGGCATTGCATTGCGTCATGACCTGGCCTTCGGTGGGCATGAACTCGGCGCCAAAGCCGCCGATAGCCTCGTCGGTGGCTTTTTTTTCTAGATGAACTTGGCGGGCTTCTGCGACCATTCCTTGGCGGATTTGCGAGAGCTCAGAATGATGGGCCGAGAGTTCGGCGAAGCGGCGTTTCATGCGCTCGATGGCCCAGAACAGGTCCACAGCGGTTGGGCGAGTTTTCGCGAGCGTGTCGCAGATTTCTGTGCATTCTGAGCGCAAGGATTCGACGGAATTTGCTGAGGAATGAAGAACGCCCAGCGCGACTCCCATGGCGGCGGCAACACCGATCGCCGGGGCGCCTCGAATGACCATGTCGCGAATGGCTTTGGCGACGTCGCGGTAATCGGTGTAGGTGTAGCTGACTTCCTCGGCGGGAAGAAGGCGCTGGTCTAGCATCACCACGCCGCGGTCGGTCCATTCGATGGGTTGCGCTACGTACATTTTAGTGGAATCCCGGAACAAAACATTGTAGCGAACGAGAGCGAAGAAGACGAATCGTTCAGTGGGTGGTGGGCATTTTGGTGAAGCCTTGCGTTGCCAGGACGCTGACCAGGGCGATTGTAGAGTTGTAGCCCAGGTGCAGCAAAAAACTAGCGAAGACGGAGCCGGTGCGGGCGCGAACGAAGGTGAAGATAACACCGACCGCGATGAGCACCAAGACTAGGCCCCAGGTCCAGCCCAGCTGGGCGCCGTGCATCAATCCGAAGAGGACGCCGGTGACGATCACACTGGTGGCTACGCCGAAGTATTTTGCAAACAGCGGGTAGAGATAACCGCGAAAGACGGTTTCTTCGACGAGCGGGGCCACCAGAACGGCCATGGCCATAAAAAGCATGGCAGTGTTTTTGTAATGGAAAAGCTCCTCGATCGGCACATCCTCGCGCGGTTGCATTTTGGCTGTGACCACGAAAACCACGACGCTCAGACCGCAGCCTGCAAAGAAGAAGAGCCAGGGACTGCGCGGGCGGCCGCCGTTGGGCCGCTTGATTTTTCTCCAGCCGAGAGTTCGCCAGAAGGGAAAGCCGCGAAGGACCGCCAGGGTGACGTAGAGAAAAAGGAAAATCAGGGCGTACCAGAGAACCATGCTGCCGATGGCGAACTGGGGCTTGGACAAAACGAACCGCTCGAAGTCTTTTTCGTTCGAAAAATGCCGGGTGGGGGCGTAGTAAAGCAAGAAGCCGCCCTGAACAATAAACAAGCTGGCGAATCCAAAAAAAAGAAAAAGGACCAGGTGCACCCAGGACCAGGAGATGCGCAAGTCCTCGGGCACAGGCGGTTTGTGGGAAAGGACTACGGAGGGGAGGGTGGCGGCGAGGGTGATGGGATCGCCGGCAAGCGGGAGATCGGCGGTGGACGGAGTCGCCTGACTCGCGCTGGGTGCGGGTTCCGCGGGAGATTCTGAAGACCCTGCCTGATCCGGCGGAAGCGGTGGAAGAAGGGAGTTTTCGTCAAAGAGGGTCATGGTTTGCCTTGAAGCGGCTTCTTTGGCCAGCCCGCTGCCAGCGCAGCGGCGACCAGCGGCATGAGCAGTTCGTGATGGCCGGTGATGGCGTAGCCGCGCGATTTCGGTTTGCGGCCTCCGCGTTCGGATACGGTGGGACGCTTCACCACATTTTGCAAAGCACGATAGTGCTGGATAAAGTCGAAGTTCGCGGTGGTGATTGGCTCGAAGGGCACGCCGAGATTGCGCACGACGCTCACGGCTTTCAGAAAAACTTCGGGAAGAAGCACGGCGGAGCCCCAGTTCAAGTACACACCGCCGGGGTGCATTTGTTTCACGAGAGCGCAGAACAGGCGGAAATCTAGGAACGTGGCCGCGCCGAGACATGGGCCGTCGGCGGCGGGATGCATGTGAGGGATGTCGGTGCCGATGGCGAGATGAATGGTGACGGGGATGCGCTGCTTGTAAGCGCCGACGAGGACGCTGGAGGCGGCGTGTTTTACGTTAAGGATGCCGCTGGTGAGGAACTGGCCGGCGGCTTCGCCGTAGCCGATGTGCAGGCGAGAAGCTAGTTTTGAGAATTCGTTAACGTATTCACCGGTTTCCCCGGCCATGCCGAACTGGCCGGCGCCGAGGCCGGCTTGGACGTCTTCGGAGGTGTTGCCAGCTAGAGCGATTTCGAAATCGTGGATGAGCGCGGCGCCGTTCATGGCAATGGAGGAGACGAAGCCGCGCTTCATCAGATCGATGAGCACCGGTCCGAGGCCGACTTTGATGACGTGGCCACCGATGCCCCAGAGGATGGGGGCGCGCTGTTTGCGCGCGCGGTGGATGGAGCCGAGCAGATGGCGCAAATCGTGCGCAGCGAGAAAATTGGGAAGCGAATCTAGAAAGTTCGTGAGGGAGGCTCGAGCGGCGAGAGGCTTGGCGAATTCGCGGACGCTTACTTTACTTTTGCGAGTAGCAAGCGGGTAGGTTTTTACGCCGCCGAGGGTTAGAGGAGAGATGGCGTAGATGGACATGGCCGAGCAATTACTGTACCGGGAAACGATAAAACGGAGCAAGGAAAGCGGCGGAGCGTTCAACACAGGAATCGGCCCGTGGGAACGGGACCATCAAACGCCGCGATGAAGGGAATATCCGCCACACAGGAGATGACGATCCCGCCGAGCCGCCAGAGGCGGTCGCGATTGCCATTGCCCAGGAACCAATGCGGCACGCCGAGCAAACCGGGGGTTAGCAGAGCGGCCATGATGGTCCACTCGATCCAGCGAACGGGAACATAAGCGCCTAAATAGGTGAGGATGTTTTGCGGCAAGCCGGTTCCGAACGTGTGGCCCCAAAAAGCAGCAAGAAAAAAAATGACCAGGCCGAAGAACAAACCGAGGAAGAGACGGATGACTCCGAAACGCAGCGCCTCTAGGATAGGCTGCGTTTGTTGCGGGCGAAAAAGACGCAGGCCGAGGTAACACCAAAGACCATAGGCGGTCAGTTTGATCAGCAGATAGAGGCCGGGGTTCACCAGATTTTTCCTCTTCGAGACGAAATCAGCCGCCGGAGCCGTTGCCACTGATGGCATTTGTGCTCGAAACGGAAAGGACGCGAGCGAGAGCCTGGCCAGTATAGGATTTTTTGATGCGCGCGACGAGTTCGGGCGGGCCCTGGGCCACGATGCGGCCGCCGCCCTCGCCGCCTTCGGGGCCGAGGTCGATGATCCAGTCGGCTTGTTTGATGACGTCGAGGTGATGCTCAATGATGAGGACGGTGTTGCCAAGACCGACTAGGCGCTGGAGAACGTCGAGGAGTTTGCGAACGTCGTCAAAGTGCAGGCCGGTGGTGGGTTCATCGAGGATGTACAGAGTGCGGCCGGTCTGGCGCTTGGATAGTTCGCGGGCCAGCTTGATGCGCTGGGCTTCGCCGCCAGAGAGAGTGGTGGCAGACTGGCCTAGGGTGACGTAGCCAAGTCCGACCTCGACTAGCGTCGAAAGCTTTTGCTGAATCTGGGGGATGTTTTCTAGAAGCTTCAGGGCGTCGGACGAGGGCAGGTTTAGAACATCGCTGATGGTGTGGCCTTTGTAGCGGACGGCTAGCGTTTCTGAATTGTAGCGCTTGCCGCGGCAGACTTCGCACATGACGTAGACATCGGGCAGGAAATTCATTTCGATGCGCCGGAGCCCGTCGCCCTGGCAGGCTTCGCAGCGGCCGCCTTTGACGTTAAAGCTGAAGCGGCCGGGACGGTAGCCGCGCTCGCGCGATTCCGGGAGCATGGCAAAAAGCTCACGGATGGGAGCGAAGACGCCGGTGTAGGTCGCGGGATTCGAGCGCGGAGTGCGGCCAATGGGGGCTTGATCGATCTCGATGACCTTGTCGATTTGGTCGGCGCCGAGGAGCTCGCGGTGCGCGCCGGGCGGCTCCATGGAACGATATAGTTTCTGCGCGAGGGCACGGTACAGAATGTCGTTGACGAGCGTGGATTTGCCCGAGCCGGAGACGCCGGTGACCACAGTGAGCAGCCCGAGCGGTAACGTCACATCGACATCTTTAAGATTGTTGGCGCTGGCACCGAGGATTTGGATGGATTTGCCATTGGGACTGCGGCGCTTTTCCGGAACGGCGATGCGCAAGACGCCGCTGAGATAGCGGCCCGTTAGTGATTCGGCGCTGGCGGCGATTTGCTCGGGCTTGCCTTGCGCGACGAGATAGCCTCCCGCGTTGCCCGCGCCCGGGCCGAGATCAACGACAAAATCGGCGCGGCGAATGGTGTCTTCGTCATGCTCGACGACGAGTACCGTGTTGCCGAGGTTGCGGAGCTGTTCAAGGGACCCCAGGAGGCGATCGTTGTCGCGGGCGTGAAGGCCGATGGACGGCTCATCGAGAACATAGAGAACACCGCGGAGGCGCGAGCCGATTTGCGTGGCCAGGCGAATGCGCTGGGCCTCGCCGCCGGAGAGCGTAGCGGCGGAGCGGTCCAAGCTGAGATAGCCGAGACCAACGGCCAGGAGAAAATCTATTCGTTCGGCGACCTCCTCGAGCGGGCGGCCGGCAATCTCGCGCTGGCGAGAAGTGAGTTGCGAGAGGATTCTGTCTACGCCCGGTCGCGAGGCGGCTAGCGAGAGCGCCGTGAAGTCAGCGATGGCGTAGCCGGCCAGTTTGACGGCGAGCGATTCCGGGCGGAGGCGCTGGCCGTGGCAAACGTTGCAAAGGGTGGCTGACATGTATTGGGTCATCCACTCGCGGTACGAATCGGAATTGGATTCGGTGAAGTTGCGATCCAGAAATTTCAGGATGCCGGGAAAACGGAAAGCCTTTTCGCTCGGAGACTTCTTGCCGGCCAGCTCTTTTTGCTCGGGACCGCCGCGGCCGCTGGAAGGGGGGTAGCCGTAGAGAAGCAAGTTCTGGATCCGGGGAGTAAGTTTTTCAAAGGGCGTCTCCAAATCGATGTGATAGGCATAGGCGGCGAGTTCGAGCGTGCGCTTGAGGATTGCCGAGCTGGAGCCCGGACCGAGGCCGCCGTCGAACAGCGGACGAGTCCAGTCGGTGATGATTCTGGCGGGATCGAAATCGTATTTGGAGCCCAGGCCATTACAGGCGGGGCATGCGCCATACGGGGAATTGAAGCTGAAGGAACGCGGCTCGAGTTGCGGAACGGAAATACCGCAGTCGGGGCAAGCCAGCTTTTCCGAGAAGACATGCTCTTTGCCGCCGACCACGGCGACCGTGACGAGGCCTCCGGCGAGCTTCAGTGCCGTGGCGATCGACTGCTCGAGGCGAGCGGCGATGCCCTGTTTAACGAGCAGACGATCCACGACGACTTCGATGGTGTGGTTCTTGCGCTTGTCGAGGCTCGGAGGAACGTCTAGGGGGAAGAGTTCGCCGTTGACGCGCACGCGGACGTAGCCGTCTTGCGCGAGTTTTTCAAACTCTTTGCGGTAGGCACCTTTCCGCCCGCGAACGATGGGCGCCAAGATCATGATGCGATCGTCGGGCTGGCACAGCTCGCCGTTGAGGATGGCCTGGACGATCTGCTCGCTGGACTGGCGTGCGATGGGTTTCGCGCATTTGGGGCAGTGGGGCACGCCGATCGAAGCGTAGATGACGCGGAGATAATCGTAGATTTCCGTGATGGTGCCCACCGTGGAACGCGGGGAGCGCGTGGTGGTTTTCTGCTCGATGGCAATCGAAGGGGATAGGCCCTCGATCACGTCGACTTCCGGGCGCTCCATTTGATCGAGGAACTGCCGGGCGTAGGCGGAAAGCGATTCCACGTAGCGGCGCTGGCCTTCGGCGTAGATGGTGTCGAAGGCCAGGGATGATTTGCCGGAGCCGGAAAGTCCGGTGATGACCGTTAGGGTGTTCCGGGGGATTTCGAGGCTGATGTTTTTCAGGTTGTGCTGGCGCGCGCCCCGAATGACGAGTTTGGTCAGGCCCATGAGACTTGAACGCTCCCTCCACAGGAGCTCTGGCGCACAGTGGGTAGACTGCGGCCAGAATAACTCTTCACAATAGCAGGGAGAATTCGGCCGGGTCAAGAATGGGTCGAAAGGATCCCAGGGGAGCGAAGGGGTGGTTGGGGCCAGAGACGATCCTGGCGCAAAGATGATCCTGGCGACCTGGCGATAGGTACAATACAGAGTACAAGAATCGCACCGCCAAGAGTGCCCGGGGGCGGGAGGGAAGCGTGCGGGTAAATTTTCGCGGGGGTAGAGCATTTTTACCCGGCCATCGAGCGACAAGAAAATGAAAACAAAGGAATTAGTCTTGGCTTCTGGGATGCAGTAATAAAGGCAGTGGGGGAGGCGAGCCGAGGATCCCTTTAGGGGATTGAGGGCTGGGCCGGTTCGTTTCTCCCCCCTATTACCCTCGCCGGACATCTACAGACCGGATCTCGCTCCGAACCGTCAGCAATCTTCCAAATTGACATCTTCCTGGCCCTAAAGGGCACCCTAAAGGGCGAGGATTCCTAGGGAGCCGGGTTTTGGTCCGGTCTCTTCGATGGGTTCTCTCGCAACCGCCCTACATCAGCGGAGGACAACCAAGAGGCTTTACCTTTGGGCTGCCCGCCCAAAGGTCCTTTTCGGGGACGATGTTTATGACAGAACCCCCAGGAAAAGCAAAAAGAGGGGCCTGATCTTCCCGGCCCTAAAGACGCCGAGGCTTTACGGCTAACAACGGTAAGATGGCCGAGCAAACCCGAACGAGCCGCAAGTGTGTCTGCTTGGAGACAGAGAGGCTTACGCGGGGCGGCTTCGGTCGCAAGCTACTTCGAATCCCAGAAAGGCGAGTTCTCGAAACGCTAGTGGACATCCCAGGAGCGGCTGGCGTAGTCGCCAAGAGTCAGCGAAAGCATGATCGCGAGCCAGAAGACGCCGGCGACGATAATAAGCTGGGTGCGTTTGGAACTGTAATACGCGTGCATGAAGAACAGCACCACGAGAAGGGCTTTGCAGGCGGCGATCACCAGGGCCACGATGACGTTCAGGCCCCGGTAGTAATGGTTGAGGTCCACGGTGGCGGCGTAGACGGTGGTGCCCGTGAGCACCATAAGCGCGAGGAAAATCAAAAGATAGAGTTTCGGCGAAACGATATGTTCGGACACGCGTGCCTCTCCTCGGTGGCGCTGCTAATGCCGGTCAATCAGATATAACAACGGGAAAAGATAAATCCACACAATATCGACGAAGTGCCAATAGAGACCCACATTTTCGACGGGGGTGTTGTACTGCGGGGTGAAACGGCCCGCCATGGATTGCTTGATCAGCCATACGAGCAGCCCGGCGCCGATGACCATGTGCAGGGCATGCAGGCCCGTCATTCCGAAATAAAGCGAAAAGAAGAGCTGGGCGTGGGCGTTGGTAGCCTGATCGGCATTTTTTTCAAACTGGAAATTCAGGCCGGGGACGTGATTTTCATCGAATTTCTGTTTGTATTCGATGGCTTTGACGCCGAGGAAGACGCAGCCCAGAAGCAGAGTGAGGATAAGGAAGAGGGTAACAAGCTTTTTCTTTCCCACCTGAGCGGACCACACGGCCATCGCCATGGTCAAGCTGCTGCCGATGAGCACGACGGTATTGAATCCGCCGAGTTTCAAATCCAGAGTGCGGCTGGCTTCGGCGAACATCGACGCGTACGTGTGGCGGTTGATGGTGTAGGTAAGGAAGAGGCCGCCGAAGAACAAGATTTCGGTGGCCAGAAAGATCCACATGCCGAGCGTGGCGGAATCCTTCTGCTGCTCGAGCGTTTGAAATTGCCCAGATAGTTCTCCGGTGCGGTGCACTCGGTACTCCCCTTTGCTTCAGTTCGCGCCACGCTGAGTGCCGCGGCGAGTTGTCGCCAAGTTCAGATTCGAAAAAGCCCAAAAAATTTTAAACGCGACCGCTAGTCGTCTCCGTGAGCCGGCGCCAGCGTCGGTGCAGTGGGAGTTGCGAGCCCGAGATCGGGGCGGTTCTTATAGTCGTACGGCTCCCAATTCACTACCGGTGTCACCTCAAAATTTTCCGTCGGCGGCGGAGAGGGGGTGCGCCACTCGAGACCGGTGGCAGGCCAGGGGTTGGGCCCGGCGACTTTGCCGTAGCGCATGGACCAGGTTAGATAAAGCATGGGCAGAAGATAACCCAGCGCAAGAATTGAAGCTCCGGCAGTGGACATCACGTTGAGCACCTGGAACTCCGGAGGATAATCGTGATAGCGGCGGGGCATTCCGAGATAGCCGAGAATGAATTGCGGGAAAAAGGTCAGATTGAAGCCGATGAACAGAATCACGGCGGCGAGCCGCGCCAGAAATTCCGGATAGATCTTTCCGGTGATCTTCGGCCACCAGAAATGCAATCCACCGACGTAGCCCATGACTGCGCCGCCGACCATGATGTAGTGGAAATGGGCGACCACGAAGTAGGTGTCGTGGATGTGAATATCGAGGCCCAGGCAGGCCAGGAACAGGCCGGTGAGACCGCCGATCAGGAACAGGCCGATGAAACCGAGGGCGTAAAGCATGGGCGTGTCGTAGGAGATCGAACCCTTGTAGAGGGTGGAAGTCCAGTTGAAAACTTTGACGGCGGAGGGAATGGCCACCAGGTAGCTGAGCAGGGAGAAAGCCAGCGCCGCGTAGGTGGACTCGCCGGTGAGGAACATGTGGTGGGCCCAGACAAAGAAACCGATGACGGCGATGGCGATGCTCGAGGCCGCGATGAAGGTGTAGCCGAAGATGGGTTTACGCGCGAAGGTGGGAATGATTTCACTGACGACGCCCATGGCCGGGAGAATCATGATGTAGACGGCAGGATGCGAGTAGAACCAGAAGAGGTGCTGGAAAAGAATGGGGTCGCCGCCAAGAGCGGGGTTGAAAAAGCCGAGGTGGAACATGCGTTCGAGGCCGGCGAGGAGCAGCGTGATGGCGATGACCGGAGTGCCGAGGATAAAGATGATGCTGGTGGAGTACTGCGCCCAGACGAAGAGCGGTAGGCGGAACCAGGTCATGCCGGGAGCACGCATGGTGTGGATGGTGACGACGAAATTCAGGCCGGTGAGGATGGAAGAAAAACCGTTGATGAATATTCCCAGGATGGCGGGCGTAACCGCAGAATTGGAGTACACGCTGCTGAGGGGTGTGTAAAAGGTCCAACCGGTATCCAGACCGCCGGTGGCGAAGGAATAGAGCACGAAGCAGCCGCCGGTGATATAGATGTACCAACTGAGGAGATTGAGCTTGGGAAAGGCGACGTCCTTGGCGCCAATCATCAAGGGGATGAGAAAGTTGCCGAGGACGGCGGGGATGGAGGGAATGAGAAAGAAGAAAATCATGGCCACGCCGTGCATGGTGAAGAGCTTGTTGTAGGTCTCTGGCGTAACCAGGTAGCCCTGAGGGGTAAGCAGGTGAATACGGATCATGGTGGCGAAGATGCCGCCAACGAAAAAGAAGAAGGTGACCGAAGCGAGATAGAGGAGCGCGATGCGCTTATGATCGGTGGTCAGCAGCCAGGAGCGGATGCCGTAGGTGGCATTGAGGTAATGCTCTTTCGGCAGCTGATAGCCCGGCGATTGTGGTGGTGTCGTGCTCATGGTCGCGCTCATGGCCTATCTCTTCCCCGGAACCGTCACGCCCGCACCGGTGGCCGGCACGGGCTGCGACTGCAATGACTTGATGTAGGCGGTCAGGCTCATAATCTGTTCTTCCGTCAACTGCCCTTGAAACGCTGGCATCAATGGCTGGTAACCGGCGACGATCTTCGCCGGGGGGTCGAGAATGGATTCGCGAATATAGGCGTCATCCGCGGTGACCGTCGAGCCATCGGCCAGGCGCACGGTGCCCCCATAGACTCCGTTGAGAGAAGGGGCGCGACCGGTGCCGTTGCTCAAATGGCAGGTGCTGCACGCTTTCTCGGCAAACAATTTTTCTCCCGCGACGACAGGATTGACATCTTCACCGGTGGAACCGGAGAGCCACGCGGCATAATCGGAGGGCTCCATGACGGTAACCCAGCCGCCCATCACGGCGTGGTTTGTGCCGCAATACTGCGAGCAGAAGAAATGGTAGTGGCCAGCTTTGGTGGGACGGAACCACATGGTGTTGTAGTGGCCGGGTACGACGTCCATCTTCACGCGGAACGCCGGCACGAAAAAGTCGTGGATGACGTCTTCGCTGGCGAGCACCAGCTTAACGTCGCGACCGACAGGAACATGCATTTCGTTGATTTCCCTGCGGCCGTTGGGCTGTTGAATTTTCCACATCCACTGCTTGCCGATGACGTAGAGGTCCAGAGTGTCCTGAGGCGGATGACGATAGTCGACGTAGACCACCGCGCCCCAGCCGAACATGGCCAGCGCCAAAAAGGCGGGAAACACAATCCACGAAATTTCCAGGCGCATGTCGCCGTGAATGGGGACGCCAATTTCGTTTTTGCTCTTGCGGTGGAATTTGAAGAAGAAAATCACGATCGCGGCGGTGATGGCTGCGGAAAAAAAGACGGAGACGAGGATCAGGAAGGTCATCAGCGAGTCCACGCTGGGAGCGAAGTTGGAGGCTTGCTCCGGATAAAATGGCAGTTGCGACTGCACGGCTTAGTGGGCTCCTTGGAATTTCGTTCGCGCGACGGCGATATCGCGCCGGCGGAAAATCAGTATCCCCGCGACCAGGGCTAGTATCGTCAGAACTCCGCCGAAACGGATGATTCTGAGAATGGAAGCGCTGTAGCGCGCCGACGTGGGATCGTACTGGTAACAAAAAAGCAGTGCGCGATCGATGGGCGTGCCGATTTTTCCGGCAGAGGCATCCACGAGGCCGAGACGAATGTCGCGGGCGGGGTATTCAACGCCATAAAAATAGCGGGAAATGCGGCCATCGGGAGTCAGCAGCATGATGCCGCTGGCGTGCGCGAAGAGGTTGGACTTCGCGTCGAACGAATATCGGAAATCGGCGCCCTTGGTGAGCGCGTCGATCGATTCTTTCCTGCCGGTGAGGAAATGCCAGCCGCTGGCTGTTTCCGGGCGGCGAAAATGAGTCATAGCCGATTCTTTTTTCTGGGCGGCCATGTCCGGAGACTCGCGGGGATCGAAGCTGACGAAGACCACTTCGTAGTCGCGGCCGGGACGGAAGGAAAGCATGCGCAGGGCCCCGACTACGCCTTGCTCGGTTTGATTGCAGAGCATGGGGCAGCCGTAATAGACGAGCGCGAGGAGCACCGGCTTCTGCGTGAAATATTCGCGGAGCTGGACATTGCGGCCAGCCTCATCGCGGAAAGCAAGGTCGAGTGGCAAATGCGCGTTGAGCTGCGGCCGGAAGCCGACATTTTCGAGCACCGAGGGCCTGTTCGCGGCCGCTGGCCCTATGCCGCTGGGCACAGCCTGGGCACTTGCTGCGCTGGCGCCGAGCAGCAGGGCAAAAATTCCGGAGATGGAATGCTTCCAAGGCATAGTCTTATTTTTTCTTCTCCGCCGGCGCTGGCACAGACGGCAACCCTTTTGAGACGATGATCTTCATCGCTTCGTCCACGGGAATTTGTGCGATACCGCCTGGCTTGTTGATCCAGTCGAGTTTTTCGTTGGCCGCTTCGTCTTTTTCACGTTTGTCCCGCATGTCCAGCTGCGGGTCGGTGGTGTGACCAGGGATGCCCTGAAGCATGGGCTCAGGCGGCATGGTCGGTGCGACACCCTGGTGAACGGGAGCCATGGGGGTATCGGAATTAGCAGCCATCTTGGACGTGAAATTGAATATAAAAACGCTGACGATGAAGGCGGCGGCGACGGACAGCGCCAGGTAGAGCAGATACGACAGAATCGTACGCGTGTCGATGTCTGAGGACTCGAACGCGACGTCTGCGTTTGTCGGCGGCTGATCGTCCGGCTGGCCCGTGTTGTGATGCTCAGTACTCATGAACTTCAATAGCCTCTTCAAGTTTAGGATCGCCCAGCGGCAATAGCGGCTGGGTCTTCAAATTTCTGGCAAAGACCGCGAACCAGATTCCGGCCAGCGCCAGGATGGCAGCAACGTCCATCAAACCGGGAACGGCGCTCGAGGTGAACTCCGGGCGCGTCAGCCAAAAGAGATCGACCAGGCGCATGAAAATGAGCCAGACCGCGATTTTGGGCAGCATTTGGGCGCTGCGCTTGAGATCGCGAGAGAGAAGCGAAAAAAACGGCACAAAAAAGTGGAAAATCAAGACGAAAACAGCAACGACACCCCAGCCTCCATAGAGCCGGGTGCGATAGAAACTGATTTCCTCGGGTAGATTGCCGGACCAAATGATGAGGAGCTGAGAGAAACCGAAATAGGCCCAGAGCATGACGAAAGCGAGGAGAAGTTTGCCGAGGTCGTGCAGGTGTCGCCTTTGGATCACGCCTTCCATGGGGGCGGTTCGCGAGAGCAGCACGAGGACGGCGATCATCAGGGACATCGAGGAGATCATCTGCCCGATGACGAAGAGGAAACCGTAGATCGTCGAGGCCCAGTGCGGAGAAAGCGACATAACCCAGTCGATGGCGGCGAAAGTCATGACAAAGACATAGAGAATGATGCCGGGACCCGCAAGCATTTGCATCCGGCGGCGAAGCGCCCGGTCTTCGCGGTTCACATCCTGCTCTTTCGACCAACGATTAAATATGAAGACCAGAACAAGCCAGACCACAAAATAAATCACCGCGCGAATCAGAAACCCGCTGCTGGTGAGGTAGGACTTTTGAAGGTCCGAAAGAGATCCCTCGCCCTTAGCAGGCGCATTGAGCCACTCTCCATAGAGATGCTTCATCCCGAAAATGGCAATGGGGAGGAAAAACACGGCGACCACCGGGAGGACGCGCGTAGCGGACTCCAGAGGCCGGCGCGTCATGATGCCCCAGTGGCCACCCGTAAGATGCTGCAGCATCAGCAAGCCCAGCGATCCAAGCGACAATCCGAGGACGAACATGAAAGCAATGAGATAGGAGTGGAAAAAACGGTCGGCGAATTGGTCCCGGTATAGGAAGAAACAGATGCCGCAGGCCAGCACGCCGGCGATGCCCGCCCCGAGTGCGCGCTGCTCGAAGCGGCCGACGCTTTCAGGCGCCATGTAGTCCGGCGCGGTCATTTCGCCGACCCTTCTCTGTTCAATTTCTCCCGCAGAGCGGGCGGAAGTTCGGAAACCGGAGCGTTGCGGCTGAGTTGCAGCGCGCGGACATAAGCGACGATGGCCCAGCGATCGGCGGGCGGAATCTGGGCGGAATAGCTGAGCATGCCGCCGAATCCGTTGGTGATCACGTCGTAGATGTAGCCGTTAGGAACCGCCAGGAGGCGGGCATCGTGATAGCTCGGCGGATGTTTCATCCCGCGCAAAGAGACCATGCCGTTGCCGTCGCCCTGAATTCCATGACAAGGGGTGCAAAAGATTTTGTAGCGCTCTTGGCCGCGCTTGAGCAGTTCGGGCGTCAACGGAAGCGGAAAGGCATTCGATTCCTTGGGAACGAACAGATCGTCTTCTGCGATGGAGCCGCGCGCCACGGTATTTTCAAGCAAAGGACGCTCGGAGCGGCCATCGGCGAAGAACGGGCTGGGCGAAAGCGGCCTGTTCTTCGGCTGGTCGGCCATGTCCTGGCGAATCTGGCAGCCGCCCGTCAAAACCGCGAGCATCGCGGCGCACACGCCGAGGTGCATACGCGAGATGCTAATCATCATGCACCTCGGAAACGTGATGCGCGCTGAGCCCTTGCAGAAAGCGCGCGGTATCGGCGAGCTGAAACTTTTTGTCGCGGGCCTGGATGCAAACAAAAAACCGGTCTGCCGATGCATGCGTGAAGCGATGCGCGTTGAAAATCGGATGATGAGGCTGCGGCAGCCCGTTGAGGGCCAGCATCCCGAGCACGGCAGAAAGCGCAGCACAGAGAATGGTCAGCTCAAACGTGACGGGAATGAAGGCCGGCCAGCTATTGAGCGGGCGCCCGGCGATGTTCATGGGATAACTATAGACGTTCGCCCAGTATTGGAAGCCGAAGCCGCCAAGCCCGCCGACGAGGCCGCCGAGGAGCGTAATCAGCGGCACCATATTGCGCCGCATGCCCATGGCTTCGGGAAGACCTTCCACGGGAAACGGAGTGTAGGATTCGTAGTAACGGTAGCCCGCCTCGCGAATTTTCACGGCGGCGTGAACGAGCTGCTCCGGCTTTTCAAACTCGCCAATCACGCCGTAGATGTGGGAGCGCCGCGCTATCATTTGTGTTCCTCAGATGTTTCCGTGACCAATTCGCGCATTTCCGCGATGGAGATCGCCGGCAAAACGCGAACGAAGAGGAAAATCAACATGACGAACATGCCCATGGTGCCGATGAACGTGGCCCAATCCCAAATCGTGGGAGAGTAACGGCCCCAGGCGGAGGGCATGAAATCGCGCGTCAAACTGATGACAATAATAACGAACCGTTCCAGCCACATGCCCACGTTTACGACAATGGACATGAGAAAAAGCACCACCACGTTCGTGCGCATCTTCTGGAACCAGAGCAACTGCGGAATCAGGATGTTGCAGAGGATCAACGCGTAGTAGAACGGAGCATACGGGCCGTGCAGGCGCTGATGGACCAGGAAAACGTCAAACTTATTGCCGCTATAAAGCGACATGAAAAACTCGAAGAAGTATCCGTAAGCGACGATCAAGCCGGTGGCCAGCATCACCTTGGCCATGTTCTCGAGATGGCGCATGGTGATGAAATCTTCAAGACCGTAGGCCTTTCTCAAGGGAATCGCAATCGTGATAACCATCGCAAAACCGGAATAGATCGCGCCGGCCACGAAGTACGGTGGAAAAATCGTGGTGTGCCAGCCGGGTACGATGGCGATCGAGAAATCGAAGCTCACCACCGTGTGAACGGAAAGGACCAGCGGCGTAGCGAGACCCGCGAGAAGCAGATACGCGGACTGATAGCGGTGCCAGTGGCGCGCGGAGCCACGCCAGCCCATGGCCAGCATTCCGTAAATGATCTGTTTCGCCTTGGTCGTGGAGCGGTCGCGCAGCGTGGCGAGGTCAGGAATCAATCCCACAAACCAGAAGAGCAGGGAGACCGTGCCGTAGGTCGACACGGCAAAAACGTCCCAGATGAGCGGGCTACGGAATTGCGGCCAGATTCCCATCACGCTGGGATACGGGAACATCCAGAACGCATACCAGGGGCGGCCGGTGTGAATGAGAGGAAATATGCCGGCGCAGGCCACCGCGAACAGCGTCATGGCTTCCGCAAAACGGTTGATCGAGGTGCGCCACTTCTGGTTGAGCAAAAAGAGAATAGCGGAGATGAGCGTCCCGGCGTGGCCAATACCGATCCACCAGACAAAGTTAACGATGGCAAAACCCCAGCCGATGGGGATGTTGATGCCCCAGATGCCCACGCCCTTCATGATCAGCCAACCAATGGCGATGTTCAGCACGCCGAAGACGCTGAACGCAAGCAGGAAGCCGATGTACCACCCAAGCGAAGTGGGGCGCGTAAGAACGATTGCGCTGATCTTGTCCGTTACGGAGCTGTAGGTATGCCCCGGTCCGAGCACCGGCGTGAGACGGCTGATCTCCGGAGAATCAAATGGCGGCTGTCCGGCGCTCATGCCTTCTCCAATTCAGGATTCGGATTGCGAACGGCCGCGAGATAGGTCGTGCGCGGGCGGGTGTTCAGCTCACCGAGAATCGCATAGCTGCGGGCCTGCGCTTTCAGTTTGGCTACGCGGCTGGTGGCGTCGTTGGCGTTGCCAAAAACGATGGCTTGGGCAGGGCAGGCGGATTCGCAAGCCGTAACAATCTCGCCGTCTGCGATGGGGCGGTTCTGCTTTTCCGCTTCTATGCGCCCGTTGTTGATGCGCTGCACGCAGTAGGTGCATTTCTCCATGACCCCGCGGCTGCGCACCGTGACTTCCGGATTGCGCAGAAGCTTGAGCGAAGGCGTCTCCCAGTCCTGGAAGCGGAGAAAATTAAAGCGGCGCACTTTGTACGGACAGTTGTTGGAACAATACCGCGTGCCGACGCAGCGGTTGTAAACCATGTCATTCAGGCCTTCAGCGCTGTGCGCCGTCGCGCCGACGGGGCAAACCTGCTCGCAAGGCGCGTTTTCGCACTGCTGGCAGGGCACGGGCTGGAAAAATGTTTCGGGATTGTCGAGCGCGTCGCCCTCGGTGGTGGAAGGATCATTGGTGGGCGTTTGTGCCGAGTAATAGCGGTCGATGCGGATCCAGTGCATCTCGCGGCCGCGCATGACCTGATCTTTGCCGACGACTGCAATATTATTTTCCGACTGGCAGGCGACAACGCAAGCGTTGCAGCCATTGCAACTGTTCAAATCGATGGCCATGCCCCAGGCATAACCGGGGTAGGCGAATTCCTTGTACAGCGACATTTCCTTGGGCGGTTGTTCATCGCCTTCGTGCGCGAACTTGGGATTCTTCTGGTATTCCGCGAGCGTCCCGGTGGCCAGAATTTTCCGGCCTTCCATGTTGAAGTGATATTGCGTGCAAGCCAGCGGGTACTCGTGGCCGGTTTTCTTGATGGCCTCCGTTCCCGCGGTGACCGTCCATAAAGCCGTGGAGGCCCGCACTACGTAGGCGCTGAATCCTTTGTTCGTGCCCGTGAATCCGGCGTTTTTGCGGCCATATCCCAGCGGAAGCACCACCACGTCGTCGGCTTGCCCCGGCAGGATCCAAGCAGCGGCGGTGACGTTGCTGCTGGAAATCGAGATATCAATGACGTTGCTGACGATCTGGCCGTGCTCGCCTCCGCGGGCCGCGGCGCGTTGCGTAAGTGCAAGCTTTTCTGCCAGCCGCGGGCTGACTAGCGCGGCGTTATCCCAGGTAATCTTGGTGACGGGACGCGCCAGCTCCTGCAGCCAGCCATTGTTCGCGTAGCGGCCGTCGTGAACGTTTGCGTCCGGGCGAAAAATAAATTCGAGCTGTCCCGCGGGAACCGCTTTTGCGGTTGGCAAGTTTGCGGCGCTAAATTTCGGCGCAACAGAAATCGGCGCATAAGCGGAATCTCGGACGACACCGTCGTTCAGCGTTTTGCGCCAGAATTTCTCCGCATCGGCTGCAGGTGCGGAGCTCTTCAGGCGGTCGCGAACCGCATCATAGGCCGTCAAACCGGGCTTGTCGGTGAAGGCCGCCAGAACCTCGAAGGCAGACCGCGAGTGATAGAGCGGCGCGATAAGCGGCTGAATCACGCTGACCGTGCCATCAAAGGCACGCCCATCACCCCAGGTTTCCAGGTAATGCGATTCCGCGACGTGCCACTTGCAATATTCGGCAGTCTCATCGAAATGAGTGCTGACCAGCACGGAAGTCGCGACTTTTTGCAGCTTCGATGTGAAATCAAAGTCGTGCGGCGCGTCGTAAACTGGGTTCGACCCAAAAATCAGCAGCGTAGAGACTTTGCCCGCGTCCATATCGGCGCATAGCCCGGTGAACGACTCCAGTTGATTGAGCGGATTGGCTTCGACGGGCTCCGTGTAATAAAGCGTCGTTCCGACGTTCCCCAGCGCTGCGTTGATGGCGTGTGCGAGGGCATGCACTTCCGCAGGCTGGAACTCTCCGGCAACGACGAGAGATTTGCCGCGATTCTTTTCGAGGTCGCCGGCGGCGGCATCGAGCCACTTTTCCGCGGCTGGCGATAGCGTTCCGCTGCCGCCCAAGCCCAGTTTTGAAGCCAGAGCGCGAGCGAACTGCCCGACATCCGACGAGCGCAGCGGCAAACGATGATCCGCGCTGGAGCCAGTGACGGAAGGCGTTGGTTCGACGACATACAGCCGGTTCATGGTGTCGCTCGGCTCGCTCAGTTTGCGGCGGCGGTAAAACTGCTTCATGTAGGCAATATGCCCAGGGCCGCTGGCCAGAAAATCAGAATCCAGCGAAAGAATGATGTCGGCCTTTTCCGGACGGTACACGGTGTTGACATAGCGGCCGAAGGCCAGCTTACTGCCCTCACGCGGCCCGTCGCTCCCGGCAGGCTCCCACTGGTGCCACTTGGCGCCGGGTATCTGTTTCAGGACATTCTGGATTTGCGCGGCGAGCGTTGGTGAAGCGACCGTGCCGGTCAAGATCCGGAAGCTAGCTCCGCCCTGAGCCTTAGCCGTCGCAACCAGCGCCTCCGCTTCTTTCAGGAAGTCCGACCAGGTGCGGATTTCGCCGAGATTTGTGACCGTCTGCGCGCGGTCGGGATCGTACAGGTTGAGTACCGAGGCCTGCGTAATCACGTCCGTGCTGCCGAGGCTCGACGGATGGTCGGGATTCCCGGCGATGTGCGTGGGCCGGCCTTCGTGGCTCTCGACCAACACCCCGACAGCGTCCGCGCCGAACGCCATGGCCGTAGCGTAAAACTGCGGCTTGCCGAGAATCATTCCGTCGGGCTGCTTCACATAGGGAACAATCAGCTGCTCTGGCTTGCGGCAACCGGAAATCCCAGCGAAAGCAAGCGAGGCTGCGGCGAGCTTCAGGAAATTGCGCCGGTCGACCGTTTCATCCCACTCCGATGCCTGCCGCGGAAACTCGCGGTGCAACAGATCTTCAAAATGCGGATCGCCGGCCAGCTCTTCCAGGGTGCGCCAATAGTGCTTGCCGCTCGTCTCTCTCAGTTTCGCGCGTACCGCTGCTAGATCCAGGCTGTGCTCGTCGACTGTCGAGTCCAGAGCGGGTTCATCCGAATGATTGTCTGCGTGCGAGGTCGCCTCGTGCGCTTCGGGATGGTGCCTGTGGCCGTCGATAGGGTCGTTTTCGCGCATATCGTCCATTAGCGATGACAGGTAGAACAGCTGGTCAGTTCGGCGGTGCTGCGAATCTTGCGTTCCGCAGCCAGTTGCTTGCCGAGTTCCGCCTGATTGTCAGGCGCTTTCCAATTCATGTCGAAAACGTCGTCCTTCGTGGCGCGTAAAGCCCTCTCGGGATTGCGGTGGCAATCCAGGCACCATTCCATCAGCAAGGGAGAAGCCTGAAACACCAGCGGCATCTGGTTGATGGAGCCATGGCACGTGGAGCAACCGACGCCTTTGTTGATGTGAATGCTGTGATTGAAATAGACAAAATCGGGAAGGCGGTGGACTTTCACCCACTGGATCGATTGGTTGGTGCGGTAGCTCTCGCGAATGGGTTCGAGGTAGGGGGCGTCGGCGTACAACACGGAATGGCAATTCATGCAGGTCTTCGTCGGTGGGATGCCCGCGACGGCGGAAGTCTCAACGGAGGTATGACAGTAGCGGCAGTCGAGCCCGTCATCGCCGACGTGATGTTTGTGGCTGAACTGCACGGGTTGCGCGCGCGAAACGTTTTGGTTCGTGGAATACGGTGAACGCGCCAGCCCTAGAACGCCGACGAGCCCCAGACCAGCCAGAAAAACAGCCGAGAACAGACTGAATCTGGAGATGAAGTTTGTGCTGCGATGAAAAATCTGGGCCATGTCAACGTTGCACTTTTGCGGAGACCTCCCCGGAAGGAGCAAAAATCTGGAGGCTCCGCGGTGTCATGGCCGGGAAGTGCCCACCCGGCTCGTAATTGACCGCATAGTTTCCGACAAAACTTTATGGAATGCAACCGTCGCGCACGGTTTTCTTCAAAAGACTCTTTTGCGCGTTGCTTTCCCCAAACAGAACAACACCTTCGAACAGTTTGAAACAACCGCAATAACCCTGATGTTGTCCCCACCCTCACGACTTTTGATTCATACCGGGCTCGGCGGATACATCTTTTTTTCGGGAACTATCCTCCGAGAACATGCAGCCGTGTTATCTTAGAAGCACACTTTGCCGTGGATTGCGTGTGCGGCGGAGCCTACCTCGTCGGCTGCTGGGGCGTGGTCCAATCGGTAGGACACCTCACTGTTAATGAGGACGGTGGAGGTTCGAATCCTCCCGCCCCAGCCAATTTGCTCCCCTAGAATCGCTGCGAAATTGGCGTCGGCTGATGCTCACGAGCGCATATCGATCAGGAACGGGCGAACTTGAGAAGCAGCTGGATGTCTCCATTATCCGCCGCTTTGATCGCTTCCAGATATTTCATACGTGCCTCACCCTCTTTGATCAAATTGGCGGAACCCCAAGTAAATAGGGGGCGGCCAAGCTTCGTTGCGAGTAGATCTGCGACCAGGCGGGCATGTCTACCGTTGCCGTTCGGAAATGGATGAATGTATACAAGCCGATGGTGAAAGCGAACAGCTATTTCGTCGGGGGAGTACGTGCTGTTCTCGATCCAATACCGAACGTCACCGCACAATGCCATGAATCTGTCTCGAATTTCATGGACTGGAACCCCAATGTTTCTCTCGGTGCGTCGGTACTCACCCGCCCACTTCCATGTTTGGTCGAACATTTTTGTGTGCAACTTCCGCACGTATTCGTCGGAAGCGATATCAACCGGACTCGTGCGAGCTGCGGTAGCCCACTCCCTCCCCAGCAGTATGTTTTCGCGCTCCCATTCGTTTAGCTCCTCCTTCGTTGCCAGACTTGGAATGAGGTTCGCAAGCTCCTCCGGCGAAAGGGGGGTATTGCCGTCGCTAGTTGTTCCAAGTGTCGTCATTTTTTCTCGTCACGCTTCAGAATTCGTCTCGTTTCTTCCTCAATCTTGTTGTCGATTCCGCCGACAGCTTGATCTTCTAAGGCCATGCTGTGCTCAACGGCGCGTACATTTTCTGCTGCCTTCGCTCTCGCACGTCGTTCCGCAAGGTCTTGAATGCTTCCGCTCTTTGGCACGAGTGCGTAGACAAGCTGGCACCCGAGTGCATCCGCCGCGGCGCGAAGGCTTCCTAAGGTGATGCGATATTCAGCTTCAGATTTTTCAAGGTTCACAACTAGAGTAGGGGCCTTCCCTAGACGAGTTGCCATCTGTCGTACGGTGATCCCGGTCGCTTCTCTGATGGCACGGAGCCAACCCTTCTGCGGACGCGGCGAGTCCTTAGCCGCAATGAATGGCTGCAACGCTCTCTCAAGCTGCTTGATCCGTAACTTTCTGAATAAAGGGCGCATGGCTCACTCCCGCCTCGGTCGCTTTAACCTATACATGTATATAATCGAAATTATGTTCATGTTTAGATGTACAGATGTGGTCTAGACGTACACCCATAGATTAACATAGTTTGGCAAATTGTGCATGCATAGGTGTACACAACAGGCTTAACGAAGATGGAGCGCCTCGGGTTGACTTTTCGTCCGCTTGAGTAGCGGCGGGGACTTAGAGCCCGCCAGCGTCTTGCCAGCAGCCGTTTCGTACTACCCTTTTTAATACCGATTGGGGTATAAGAACGCTTAAAGGCGCTTCCTGTCGCTTAAAGCGCGGGGCGTGCTAAGTTGTTGGGAACACTGAAAAGCAGCGATTGTAGGGCCTATTCGAGCATACCGGGTTCATTTTCGAATCCTCCCGCCCCAGCCAATTCCCCTCTAAAAATAATGGTATTGCGCGCTCGATCCATACACCCGCCGACGATCCTAGGACCTGAGGATCCCTCTGAACGCCAGAGGGCAGCTACTGGAGGTGCTGGCGCGCGGCGATTGAACGGGTATGACGAGCGGCGTGCTTCGCTCTCCTCAACCAGGCCCCACGACAAGACAAAACGGACACGCCCCCAGGTCTGGTGCAACGGGAAGAAACGCGCGCCCAAAAAAGGCGCAGTAGCGAACTCGGGGAATCGCCGGGGCAGTGATCATGCATTGCGGTTATCTGCTGCCTTCTCACTCATAACGCAGGGCGACCAGGGGATCGACATGCATCGCCCTCCGCGCCGGTGCCCACGACGCGGCAAGCACGACACTCGTCAGCAGCGCGGCCGCCGATATATAGGTGAGGCTGTCCGTTCGCGAAACGCCGTAGAGAAAAATTCCCGATCCGCTCCAGCCGATATCCGCAGTCGGGAAAAGGCGCGTCATTGCAAAGGCAGCGAACGTACCCACCGCCAAGCCAGCCAACGTGACCCCCAGTGATTCACGCAAGACCAGTCCGGCGATTTCGCGGCGAGCCGCCCCGAGCGCGACGCGAATGCCGATTTCTCGCGTGCGCTCGGCGACCGAGTACGACGTCACTCCGAAGACGCCGACGATGACTAGTATCAGCGCCAAGCCGCCGAAAGAAGCCAAAAGCGTAATAATAGGCCGGCGCAACGTCAGTGACTCAGAGTCGTGGATTTGCGCCTGCATGTTGCCCAGCCCCCAATTGAGCTGCGGGTCCACTGGCCGGAGCCAATCGCTGATGCGCGCGGCGACACTCGCAATGTCACTCGCCGCCCGAACCCGGATCGCGATACTCCATCGTGGCGGCACAGTTTGTGCGGCCGGGAAGTACGCAAGCGGCCTCAAGTCCTCTTCCGGATTGCGCTGCCGGAAATCGCCGACTACGCCCACTATCTCTCTCCAAGTCGTGGGGGCATCTGCAAACGCTAGATGGTAGCCGATAGGATTCGTACCCGGAAAATATTGCGTAGCGAAAGTTTGATTGACGATCGCAACCGGGCTGCCCTCGTGACTGTCCGTTTCCCGGAAAGAACGCCCGGCAAGCATAGGTATCTTCAAAGTTGAAAAATAATCTGGGCCTACCGAGACGAACCATATTTCATCTTCAGCAAGTGTGGTTTTTGGAGCAGGTATTTCTATTCTGAGGCGGACAGCATCCGCGCCCTCCATCGGGAGGGAATCCGCAATGCCCGCCGACTCCACGCCTGGCATCAAGCGTATGCGCTCTACGGCGTCGCGCATCAGGCGAGCTCGATCCGACGGGGCCGTATAACGCGTAGCTGGCAACCGGATCGTGGCGGTCACAACGTTGCGAGGTTCATACCCCATGCGTGAGGATTCCACGTGCAAAAAACTACGCAGCAATAACCCGAAGCCTACTAGCAGTACCATGCCGAGCGCAACCTGACCTCCAACCAAAGCGTTTCGCAACCGCCGCGAGTGCGAGCCGCCAACCATGTTTGGAGCCGCGTCCTTCAAATTCTCATTTGGATTCACGCGTGTTACCTGCAACGCCGGAATCATCCCAAAAGCGAGCGCGCTGAGAAGAGAAACTCCCAAACTGACCGTGAACACACGCGCATCGACCTGTAAATATGCGCCCGGAACTATTCCTGACACCGCTTTTGTGATGATCGCCGCACACCATCGTGTCACGATTATTGCGACAGCTCCGCCACAAGAGAACAGCAGCGTGCTCTCGGTTAGAAGTTGCCGAATCATTCGTCCGCGCGAGCAGCCCAGCGCCGCGCGCACTGCGACTTCCCTATGACGCTTGATGCCTCGGGCCAGAAGCAAACTCGCAACGTTTGCGCACGCGATCAAGAGCACAACCCCCGCCGCGACCGCTGTCATCCACAAGCCGCGACGGGCATTTTGCATCGTCGGCCCAGCGTGCCGGAGCATTTCGGCAAAGTCTTCAACCACCAGGCGGTCGCTCCGATCAGCTGGAGCATCCGGCTTTCTAAGCCGCCCTGCGATGACTTCCGCTTCCGAACGCGCTTGGCCCAGCGTCACTCCGTGCTTCAAGCGCGCCATTATTTGGACTCTCATTTTCCCCGCTCTTACGTTTCCTTGGCCTGCGTAAGATTCCATAACGAGCGGAGCAAAGATTTCGAGTTCTTGGTAATAAGGTCCCAACGACTGAGGCAATACGCCGATAACCGTAACCGGACGATGATTCAGAACAACCTGTTTTCCTGCGATGTGCGGGTCTGCGTGGAATCGCGTGTGCCAACAGTCGTAGGAAAGCATCACGACTCCGTCTTGTCCGGCGATCTGTTCGTCCTCTCGGAAGTTGCGGCCCAGCAAAGGCCGAACACCGAGCGTGGGTAGCCAATTCGGAGTTACCAGAAACCCTGGCAAGTCTTGTGAGATGGAGCCATCGGCATCGTAAAAATATTCCGCCCATCCGGCCGCCGCGATTTGCTCAAACGACTTACTGTCTTGTCGGACTGCCTGATACTCCGCCGGAGTAGGCGTGTGGACGTCCCCGTCGGCCTCAATCGTCCAGATATGAACCAGGCGCTCAGGCTCGCTGAAAGGTAAGCCGCGCAAGAATACCGAGTCCACCAAACCGAAGATCGCGGCGTTCGCCCCTATGCCAAGCGCGAGGGTGAGAACCGCTACAACAGTAAAGCCCGGATTTCTGCCGAGCGTACGCAGGCCGAAGCGCAAATCCTGGATGAGGCTCTCGACAAGGTTAACGCCGCGGGCGTCGCGGCATTCCTCTTTCATTAGCGCGATTCCACCAAACTCGATGCGTGCTCGCCGCATCGCTTCCGAGTGGGGCACGCCGCTGCGGATCAAATCCTCGGCACACGCCCCGATGTGGAATCGCAGTTCTGCATCCATCTCGCTCTCCATCCGAGAGCGCCAGAGCATCGCCCCTATCCACGAACAAATGCGCCTCCACAGCCTCATACTTCCTCCGTGCTCTTTCCCAATAATCCCGCGACAAAAACACGCCGTCATCCGTACCTTAGCGCCACCACGGGATCTACGCGTAAGGCCCGCCGCGCCGGGATATAACATGCCAGCAGAGCAACTAAGACAAGAACCAGCAACCCGACCGCGTTAGCTACGATGCTTGTCGCAGGAACTCCATAGAGCAAGCCACTCAGAAACCGCATCTATCCGAGCGCAGCCGAGACGCCGATGGCGATTCCAATCAGCGCAACAAGCAATCCTTGTCCGACAACAAGCCGCAGAGCCTGACGCGGTTTCGCGCCCAACGCCATGCGCACTCCGATCTCATAAGCTCGCTGATTCACGAACGTGCTCAGCACGCCGAAGATGCCCACCGACCGAAGCCCGAGCGAGACGGCCTTGAGGATCAGCACGTCCAGCGTGCTCTGCAGAAGTTCGAGTTGCTGGTCCACCGAAGCGGTTTCTCCTAGAGACGCTAGGAATATAATCCCAGTCTCCTAGGCCGTCAAGGAGAGTCATTTTGAAATGACTGGCTGGCGAGAAACGAGGCGAGTCCTCCGGGCTTGCCTGCCAACATCAAGTAGGGAATAGTCATGAAGTAAGTCATGGGGGTGTTGCCCGCTGTTCTGGCCGAGTGCGTGTTGGTATGGGAGTCTTTCTATGAGCAACCACGTGGAGATATCGCGTCGGCGCTGGGCACCCTCATCTCCAGCCCGGGTGTCGAGATCTACGAGACGGCGATTCATCTCGACACCTTGGACCGCTATCGAAAAACGAACGTTCATTTCGTGGACTGCCTGATCGCCGCAACCGCTTCGGCTGAAAACAAGCCAGTGTCCACCTTCGATCAGGACTTCCGGAAATTCGTCGACGGGCGCGTAGAAACCCGAGAGTTTTCTTTTCGAGCAGCCGCTCTTGATCCTGGTGAGGCCAGCGGTCACCGAACAGGAGTTGTTTTTGTGAAAGGCGGGAAAGAGAACAAGACCACGATGGCCCGGCTTAATCAGCGGTTAGCGGAAGCAACATCAAAACCGCGATCAATACGTTGACGGGCGCCGAAGAACCAGATCAATGCTCAAGCGGACAAGCACATCACCACTTCCTCCAATGATCGCGGGCCTGGCGTGCCATGCCGCGACCGTGCCGTTGACCGCTATGCAGGGCCTGGTCGACCAGCCGATTTGCAGCAACTTTGCTCGTGGGTCGCTAGTCCCGGACAGTCGGCAACCCGCCTTCGGTCCAGGCTCTCCAGCCGCCGTCCATCGACTCCACGTTGGTGTAACCCATTTTTTGTAAATTGTCGGCAACCAGAGCGGAACGGAAACCACCCCCACAATAGAGAACAAGTTTGGCCCCAGTATCGGGGACTTGCTGCTCGATGTCGCGCTCGATGACGCCTTTGCCCAGGTGTAGTGCGCCGGGGAGGTGTCCTTTGGCCCATTCGTTGTCTTCGCGAACGTCCACGAGGATCAATTTCTCGCCCGCGTCGATGCGCCGTTTGACATCGGGAACATTCGTTTCCTGGACACGTTGTTTCGCGTCCTGGACAAGCTTCAAGAATTGCGGTGCATGCGCCATGAGTTCCTCCGAAATGCGTTCTGGCGAAAAAGCGTAACACACTCGAAGAGTGTCGTGGCAAGCTGCAGGAGTGAGAACGATACGCGGGATGGACTTTCGCTTTGCCGACAGCGTGGCGTCCCGAGTGAGTATTCCGCTTTTCAGGAAGCTGCTACTCGCCCGCGTCTTTCTTGGAGTAAGATCGCACCAGACTGACCATATTCCAGCGCACCGTTTCCGACACGCGATCGCCCTCTCCCATCATCTTTCCCTTGCCCTTGGTGATGATGTAGAACAGCTCGCCATCGGTCTTGCCCTCGAGCGAGGCAGGTTCGCGCCAATCGTGCATGGTCAGCTTCATCGAATCCACAATGTCCCCTTTACCATCTCCCTTGGGGCCGTGACACATGGCGCAATCATAGCCATAGATCTTGCGCGCTGCCGCCAGGCCTTCAGGCGTCGCTTTCACCGGGTTTTTCTTGTCGACATCTTCCGGGGATATCTTGTATTCGCCTGCAGCAGCTTGAGAATCCTTCGGTTTCTCCTGGGCGGCGCTCTGCTTCACCCGCGCCATCCCTAGGCTTGCGACCACTAGAGCGCCAAGAACGAACCAAACTTTGCGCATAAGTTCCTCCTGACTGGAAGGGCCGACCGACGAGAGGAATCGGCAAGGTTCTTTGGAGGAATTCTACGCCCGGAGAACAGACAATGATAGGACATTTACCGCGGAACACCGGGGAAGCAACTTATCGGCAAGAGATTTCCGTCGCGGGCCAGTTCCTGCAAAGTGCGGAAGAGATATCCGGGGAAAGAGAAGGCCGGTCCTAGTCGTTTGTCTTTTTGTATTGGACCATGGGGGCCGAGCCAGGCGCCGCGTTTTTCGGCGTCGGGACAGAACACCCGCGCTCCGGCCGCAGCCCATCCAAGCCAGCGTGGAAACGGCTGGATTCACGCACTCGCGTGCGCACGCCTGCGATCACCGGAGGAATCGAGTCGTGCGCCGCACCACGAATGAGGAAGATCATGAGCGCTGCTTCCCCAGGCGAATCCACGCTGGACGCAACGCCAAATCCCTGCACGCCAGGTCGCTTCATCCATGCGGCAACATTCGCGCTGTGCGCGGCCTTGGCGCGAACAATTTCCGCCGCCGGAAGGCTGGTCACCGCAAAGACAGGCTGTTCGGGCGCGAAAGACTGCGTATCCTCCGAGTTCAATATTCCTCGCGCGGATTCACTGGTGGTCTCCACAATCCGCGTACGTACTCCTTCGAGTTGTACTGGGAGAGTCGCGTGTGCCGTCCCGGGGGTAACAAAAATCACTACGGCGGCCTTTCCCCTATAGTCAAGACTCGGCCCCACACCCACTCCGCGAACGCCGGCAATCGCGAGCAGCTTGTCAGCATGGGTATCGCGGGCCGCCATTGCGCTTTGCGTTTCTGTATCACTTACAGACACAGACGATACTGTTTTCTGGGCACTACTCGGTCCTGGCAAGGTGCAGCCAATTACCTGATGGGCCGCTCCTCCGGTAATCGTCGGCACGTGATTGCTCTGATCCGCCATGGCCAGCAGAACGTCTTGAATCGGATTGCCTACCGTATCCGTGTCTGAACCGGCGAAGAGCAGCGCCACCGGATCTGCAGTATTTTGCGTGACAATCAACGCACCGGAATCCCCTTCTTGGCTGAAATCTCCTCCAGAAACGCCGACTTGGTTCGTATACATCACGGTAAAGCTGGTACTCCCGCCGCAGGTCTTTGCATAATTCACAGAGAACGTGGCGGGCGTGGTTTCAATGGTCGAACACGTGAGTCCAGAACTGCGGCCGCTCTTCGCCACCAGCGTCCCCACATTCGCAATGACGCCCGACCCGGCATGGGGCGCTCCCGACACCGGGACTCCGTTGGCATCCGCCGTAGCGCCCAAGAGCAAAATGCTTCCGCTCGTGTCCACCTGGCCTGAGACAATCTGTGCGATGGCCGCGTCAACGGGACTCGGCGGATTGCCTTCCAACGTGAAAAACTGCGAAAGATTCGCAACTGTCGTGGTCCCCGTGCTCTGGCAGGTCGGATTGATCGCTGGGTTGTCGATTAATCCTGGCTGAATAATGGCATCGCCGACCGCGCCGGAGTCGCTGTTCGCGAGGACATGGTTGTTGCTGAGGATATAATTTGCGCCGTTGCGGACGACCAGCGAACCAAGCGTACCTCCGCAACACGAAATGGTGTTGCCGCTGGTGCTGGAAGCGTGCAGGTTACTTCCGGAAGTGCCCAGCTCGATCGCCCCCGTCTGCGCCGCTTGGCCCTGGGTCAAAAGCGTGATGGTCGCCGTGCCGGAAGCCGCCGGGTTCGCTTCTGAAATCGCTGTGATCGTCACGGTCACTGGCTTGCTTGTGTCCGCGGGTAGGATCGATCCGGAAATGGAATGTGGCGCACTATAGGCCCCCGAACTGGAAATCGTGCCGGTCGCAACGCTTCCCCCGGTCACGCGGTTCACCTGCCAGGTGACCGCGGTATTGGTCGTCCCGGTTACCGTCTGTGTAAACGCCTGTTTTCCGAACGTAGTTAACGTGACGGTCGCGGGAGCTACACTGACCGTGACGTTTTGCTGGTTGACGTTGGTCTTTACTGGACCACTACATGTGGCCAGCATGGGAACAAGGGCGATCGACAGCAGAAACAGTTGCCAGCGGCGCATAGGAACCCCCCGTTATCAGTTGCATCTCTCAAGTTAGCACAGCGCAAATCAAGGCCGGGCGCGTGGCTTCCTGCTCGTAACCAAAACGCGTGTACAGCTCTTCAGGGAGGGCAGGCTCAATAGTCTTTCGTGATCGTTGGATGTGCCTTGCCGGCTCTGGGTTTTCTTGCGGATCTAGACAATCCAGAATCGAACTGATGGTGACACAAACAATCGTTGTTCACTCCAGGTCCCGCCAATTGGAACCAGAGCAGATCTCCACGACCAGCGGCACGGCCAGCTGGTATACGCCTTCCATCTCTTCGCGCACCAGTTTTTCGAGTTTGCTCTTCTCTTTTGGCGGAGCTTCAAAGAGCAGTTCATCGTGGACCTGCAGAATCATTTTGGCTTCGAACTTTTCCGCAGACAGTCGCCGGTCAATGCTGATCATGGCCAGCTTGATCAGGTCCGCCGCTGTCCCTTGCAGCGGCGAATTCAAAGCGGTGCGTTCGGCAAAGCTGCGAAGTTGCGCCTGAGGAGAACTGATTTCCGGAATCGGGCGAATTCTTCCGAAGAGCGTTTTTGCTACGCCCGTTTTGCGCGTTTCCGCGAGAGTCCTTTCCAAGAACTCCTTCACTCCCCGATACCGAGTGAAATACGCGTTGATGAATTGCGCGGCTTCCTTCTGGCCGATGCCCAGCTGCTGCGCCAGTCCGAACGGCGAAAGTCCGTAAATGATGCCGAAATTGATAGCCTTGGCCGCGCGCCGGTGTTCCGCATTTTGCGCCATCGGGCCTACCCCGAACACCTCCTGCGCGGTGCGTGCGTGAATGTCTTCTCCATTGCGGAAGGCATCCATCAGCACGGGATCGCCCGAAAAGTGCGCCATGACCCGCAACTCAATCTGCGAATAATCCGCCGAGAGAAGAATTTTGCCCTGCTCCGCGACAAACGCCGCACGAATTTCGCGCCCCAACTCCGTGCGAATCGGAATGTTTTGCAAATTCGGATCGCTCGAACTGAGCCGGCCGGTCGCCGCCGTGGTCTGCGAAAAGCTCGTGTGCAGGCGCCCGGTTTCCGGATGAATCAGTTTCGGCAGCGCGTCCACGTACGTTGATTTAAGTTTCGAAATCTCACGGTACTCGATGATTTTTGCAGGCAGCGGATGCTGCGCAGCCATCTCCTCCAGAATGTCCGCGGCGGTCGACCGCACCTTTCCTTTTCCGCGGCGCATGGGCGGCTGCAAGTTCAATTTGTCGAACAAGATCTCGGCAAGCTGCGCCGGCGAGTTGATGTTGAATTCATTGCCGGCAAGTTTCCAAATCTCTTTTTCGAGGCGCCGGACTTCTTTCTCCATGGACTTGGACATCTTCTCAAGTTCTTTGGGATCCACGCGGATGCCGATGCGTTCCATGTCCGCAAGCACGGGAGCGAGCGGCAAGTCAATTTTTTCATAAACTCCGGCAAGCCCTTGGTCGTCAATCTGAGTGCGCAAGACGGGCGCCATCCGTTGCAGGTAATCGGCACGTTCCCCCGGACCGCCGCCGAGCATGACGTTGAACTGGCGCATCACGACATCGGCGAAATTGTGATTCGCGATCGTTGGCCGCAGCAAATACGCGTAGAGTTGCGTCGCGTGATTCACATTCGCGGCGCGCCCCGCCAAAAGTTGAAAAAGTTTCGGATCGTGAACGATTTTCGCCCGCTTGGTATCCGCGAGAACCGCAGCCAGCGCTTTCAGCGCTTCTCCTCTTTCATCGAGCCAAACAGAACGCCCCTCGCCCGCTCTGGAGGAAACCTCAATCGACGCGATGCGCGTGCCAAAGCCCTCCGATTCCCGCTCGCCAAGTTCCAAGTTCAGCCAAACCGCCAGCGGCTGCTTCGCAGCTATTTTCCCTAGATAAGCGCGAAACTCGGCGACGTCTCCGAACGCACCGTAGTCTGCCTTCAAGCCGGGTTCCGCGTTCGCGGGCGCGGACGAGGCCAGCTCCTCGGCGCTCAATTCCTTCAACAGCGAATTAAAACCAAGCTCGCGATACAGCGTCCCAAGCGCCGCGACATCCGCATCGCGTCGCTCCAGCGCATGCAAATCCAGCTGCAGCGGCAGGTCCGTCCGAATCGTGGCCAACTGCTTCGACATCATCACCTGCTCGCGTTGTTGCTGCAGCGCCTCGCGGTAACGCTTGTTCGGTACTTCATCGGCGTGGTCCAGCGCCTTCTCGACGCTGCCATACTTCTTGATCAGCTCCGCCGCGCCTTTTTCGCCAATGCCCTTCGCGCCGGGAATGTTGTCGATGTTGTCGCCCAGCAGCGCCATGTAGTCCACCACTTGTTCCGGAGGCACGCCTAAAATCTCTTCCACTTTCTTGGCGTCGACAATAATGTCAGCCTTGGCACCGCCGGATCCCGTGCGCAGCGTTCGAACATTCTTCCCCACCAGCTGCATCATGTCTTTATCGTTCGAAATCACCAGCACATCCAAATTCTCTTTCGCGGCTTGCACCGCCATCGCGCCGATCACGTCGTCCGCTTCGTATCCCTGCACCTCCAAAATCGGCAGCCTCATGGCCTCGCACAATCGCCGCACAAACGGCAATTGCACGCGCATTTCCTCCGGCATGGGCTGCCGCTGCGCCTTATATTTTTCAAACAGCTTGTCGCGAAATGTCGCACCCGGAGGATCGAACACGATGCCGATGTAGTCCGGCTGGTAATCCTTGATCAGCCTTCGAACAATATTGCCGAACAGGAACGGCACGTTGGTTGGCATGCCTCCCGGGCCGACCAGCCGCTGCGGCATGGGCGCAAAGAAGGCGCGGTAGATGTGCGCCATGGCGTCCACCAGGAACAATTTTTTCGCTGCCGCAGGCATGCCGGCGAGTATAGCAAAGCGGCCCCCGGTAGGTTTTAGATCGCCCGGCCAGGTGGCCAATTTGGCCAGGCGGGCGAATTCTGCGATCGGGTACTACTCGGAAACCAGCAGCATTCTTATGCCGCTCAGAAGGTGAACGCTTTTTCCGGAGGACGTGACGAGGGAACCCTCTGTCGCGCTGCTGGCATCCGTCGACAAGTGCAATCCTTCGAGTCCCCAGACGCCGTAGCTACTCGATGTAAGCTGCCCGGCGGAGTCCAGTCCTCCTGCGGTGCCACTCCCGGTGTTCGTTGATTTCTCCGCACCGCTGGCGGTCCTGGACGCAGCTTCCACTGGAGAGGTATGGGACGGTTTCATCGGTGAACCCTCGGCTGCCGCGCCCCCGTTGTTGATCGATGCCGTGTCCGGGCCCGGGCCCGGATCGGCTGTAAATCTCGGAGCCGCAGCCATAATCTGCGGCGCGAGGGGACCGTCTGCTTTAGCTGACGGGGGGAATCGCGCTTTCTTTACTGAATTAGATGCTTGACAGACATCAAATAACGTGACATCGTCAAGTCATGGTTGATTATCGGTACAGAGTCAACGCTGCGTCGGTGTTCTCGCTCAAGTATCACCTTGTGTGGTGCCCGAAATACCGCAAACCCATCCTAGTGAACGCGCTTGAGAAGCGACTGCGACAACTACTGCACCGAAAAGCGAAAGAGATTAAAGCAGAGATTCACGCTTTGGAAATAATGCCCGACCACGTTCACATGTTCGTGGAGAGCGACCCAACGACGGCACCAGCACGATTGGCTGCACAGTTCAAGGGATTCACGAGCCACCAACTCCGGGAAGAATTTCCGTGGCTCAAGTCGTATCTGCCGAGTCTGTGGTCTCGGAGCTACTACATCAGCAGCATCGGGGCGGTCACGGAAGCGTCAGTTAAAAGGTATATTGCGAACCAAAAAACTCATGCGTAAGACATTCAAATATCGGCTATTCACAACCCGCACGCAAAGCGAACTGTTGGATGTGCAGTTGGGCGAAGCCTGCCGCTTGTATAATGCGGCCTTGCAAGAACGTCGTGAGGCATGGAAGCAGCGAGTGTCTATCAACTACTACACCCAAGCCAATCAGTTGAAAGAAATTCGCGCCGCTGGCGACCTCGGATTGGCAAATTTCTCGTGCTGTCAAGACATTCTTCGCCGTGTGAACAAGACTTACGAGGCGTTCTTCCGCCGTGTGAAACGTGGAGAGAAAGCTGGCTATCCTCGATTCAAAAGTCGTGGTCGCTTCGACAGCATTACGTTTCCAAGTTACGGGGATGGCATCCAGCTGAATGACAGCACGCTTCGCATTCAAGGCATCGGACAAGTCGAAGTGAAGCTGCATCGCCCTGTCGGTGGCAAGATTAAGACCGTCACCGTCAAGCGTGAATGTGGCCAGTGGTACGCCTGCTTCTCCGTCGAATGTGAGTCTAAGCCACGGCCTGCGAGTACCAACGAAATTGGTATGGACGTTGGGTTGGAGAAGTTCGCCACCTTGTCTAATCACAAGTCTGTTCCCAATCCCCGCTGGTATCAACGAGCGGAAGCGAAGTTGCGCCGTGCCCAACGCAAGGTTGCCCGTCGTAAGAAGGGTTCGCATCGCCGTCGTAAAGCGGTTGCACGGCTACAAAAGATTCACCAGCGAATCAAGAATCAACGTCATGAGTTTCAACACAAGTTCACCTTCTGGCTGGTCCAGAACTTCGGTGTAATTGCTGTCGAAGATTTGAACGTCAAAGGCTTAGCAGGCGGTATGCTCGCCAAGTCGGTACACGATGTGAGTTGGGCTTCCTTCTTTTCTAAACTTGCGTACAAGGCTGAAAGTGCTGGTCGCATGTTGAGGGCGGTCAACCCCCGTGGAACAAGTCAGACATGCACATGCGGGACCAAGGTGTGGAAGGAACTCTCAGATAGAGAGCACCTCTGCACCGCTTGCGGGTTGACTGCTCCTCGTGATGTCGTGTCTGCTCAAGTAATTCTCCAAAGGGCTAGGATGAGTCCTTCAAACCGCAACGTAGCGGATTTAATCGCAAGCGTGGTTTGAGAAGCCGTCGCATTTATGCGACGGAGAAGTCACTGCCTGGATCACTACTCTTAACGGTACTTCCTGTCCTTTCTTGAGCACCGCTTTGTCAAACACTATGGCAAGCGCGGAGCCAGCATCGCCTTTCGCTCGCGCCGACGCCTGCGTGACGTGCCCCACGAGCTTGGTATTCTTGGGGATCACCGTTTGGCCATGGGCTTTGACAGCTTCCGTCACGTGCGCATTCACGGCGTCGCCGGTTTTAACTTTTTTCGAATCCACAGGCGTGTCCAGCTCCACATGAAGCGCGGTGCCACGAACGAGAGAAACACTCTCCTCGCTTCCTGGCGCTAAACTTCTTCCGGGGAATTCGGCTCTTGCTCCTCTCGGAGTGGACCCTCCTCCGGCAAGGAGTGTCCCCAGAAAGATCGCCAAGCTTAGGCGGTTCATTTCGCGTTTCTCCTAAAGATACCGGCTATTACACGATTCCCAAAGGCTGAGCCACTTCCGCCAAGATGTCCGCCGCTCTTAGCAACTGCTCCCGCTTGTGCGTCGCGCTCACCATAGCCCGCAGCCGCGCTTTGCCCTCGGCAACAACAGGGTAGCCGACCGCGGGCGCAAAAACGCCCGCGTCGAACAGCTTTTTCGAAAACTCGAAGGCCTTCGCCGCATCGCCCACGTGAATCGGAATAATCGGTGTCTCGCTTACCTTGAACTGGAAGCCGCGTTTTTTCAGCTCGCGCTTGAACATTTTCGTGTTGGCCCACAGCTTCTTCACCAGCCTCTCTCCTTCGGGTGAATCGAGAAGCGAAAACGCTGCCTGGCACGCCGCTACCGTCGCCGGCGGATGCGAAGTCGAAAAAAGAAACGGCCGCGCCCGCAAGTACAAGAAATCAATCAAGTCGCGCGATCCAGCCACGTACCCTCCCATCGCGCCGATGGCTTTGCTAAGCGTCCCCACCTGAATGTGCACGCGACCGTGGCAATTCAAATGATCCACGGTCCCGCGCCCGCCGCGTCCCAGCACGCCGCTCGAGTGCGCATCGTCCACCATCATGATGCAGTGGTATTTTTCCGCGAGGTCGCAGAGCTCCGGCAGCGGCGCAATATCCCCGTCCATCGAAAAAACGCCGTCCGTAATAATCAGTTTCTTTCCCGGAAACTCCGCGTGCTCCTGCAAGATACGTTCGCAGTCCGCGGCATCCTTGTGCTTGAACACCTTGATCGTCGCCTTGGAGAGCCGCGCTCCGTCGATGATCGAAGCGTGATTCAATTCATCGGAAATGATCAGGTCTTCCTTGCCAAGCACCGCGGAAACCGTTCCCGCATTCGCCGTAAACCCCGACTGGAACACCACGCACGCTTCCACATTCTTGAACCGCGCGATCTGTTCCTCCAGCTCTAAATGAATCTTCATCGTTCCGGCAATCGTTCGGACTGCTCCGGCCCCAGCTCCATATCGCTTCACCGCATCGAGTGCAGCCTTCCGCAACGCTTTGTGGGTCGTCAGTCCGAGATAGTTGTTTGAAGCCAGATTGATCACCTCTCGTCCGTCAAAAATCGCGACCGGTTTCTGCTCGCCCTCGAGCACGCGCAGCTTCGGCGCCACGCCTTTGGCCCGCAACTCGCTCAATTGATCGGAAATATACTGCGTCGGATTCTTCTTCGTCGTCTGTGTTCCAGTTTCGGACATTACATGGCTCCTGTGGCGCGAATGTACTGGGGAGAAACTATTCTCCTCCATGCCGAAGCTTGGAGCAAACCGCGCCGGCATGCGGGTCTCATGGCTACAGCAGTTCAGAATCGTATTTTTGAAACACAGCCCGCGGCACGGCCGGAGTGCGCTCTTTCGTGACGTGTATTTCCTGAATTAACGCAAGAATCCGGGGAGTCATCACCAGGAGATCACGGAGAAGTCCAGGCCCTGGATTGCAATAGGCAGGGGCGCGGCGCTATCGGGTGAATTCATTTCCATGCCGACCGATGACAGAGCAAGAGCGGGAATGTGCTAACCAGAAAGTCCATTCGGATATAAAAGAATTTTCCCTGCCAGCCCGCCTTGTAATTTCGCAAACGCATTCTCAAACTTTTCCAGCGACTCTCGTTCCCCGAACAAAGGCTCCAAATCCAACCGCCTGGCCTTCAGCAGCGCGGTCATCTGCACCCAAGTCCCATACATCCGCCGCCCGTAAATCCCCTGCACGGTGGCGCCCTTAAAAATCACATCGTTTACCAAATCGAGCGGCACATTCTCCGTCGGTATCCCCAGGAGCGAAGCCCGGCCTCCCGCTCTCAACGCTTTAAATCCTTGCTGGATCGCCGTGGGATTGCCGGACATCTCGAGCAGCGCATCGACGCCGGTTCCGTTGGTCTCCGCCAGAATCCGCGCGACGGCGTCTTCCGCCGCCGGATTCAAAACCACATCCGCGCCCATCTTCTGCGCCATCGCGCGCCGGTTCCCGTTGGTCTCCGTCGCAAACACCGTCGAGCTCCCGCAAGCCTTCGCCACGGCAATCGACATCAACCCAATCGGCCCGCACCCGGTCACCAGCACCGTTTGCCCCGCAATCGGCCCGGCTAGCACGGTATGCACAGCATTTCCCAGCGGGTCGAGAATCGCCCCGTAGTGTTCCGGAATCGCCGCATCAAGCTTCCAGATATTCGACGCCGGTATTTTCACAAACTCGGCAAACGCCCCATCCTGATCGATCCCGATAATCCGCAGATTTTGGCAAATGTGCGCTTCGCCCAGCCGGCATTGGTGGCAATGACCACAATTGACGTGCATCTCGGCACTCACGAAGTCCCCGGCGCTTACCGCGGTGACCTCTTCCCCCACGCGCTCCACGACGCCGCAAAACTCATGCCCCAGGGTCACCGGCGGCTTGATCCGTCCCTGCGACCACCGGTCCCATCCGTAGATATGCAAATCCGTTCCGCAGATCGAAGCCGTTTTCACGCGCACCAGCACGTCAGCCGCCCCAATCGCAGGCACCGGGGCGCTTTCCATGGACAACCCACGCCCCGCTCGCATTTTCCGCAACGCTTTCATCGTCGCTGCCATGGGCTACGGCCCTCGTTCAAAACACAATCTTCGATGCTAGCACAGCCCTACCCCCAGCACCCGTAGGGGCACGATACTCGTGCCCCTGTTTCTCCGAAAACCCGCTCCACTCCCGCCCTACTCACCGCGAAATCTCCTCCAAAACCAACCCATTCGTCCGCGGCCCCATCACTCCCACCACCCCTGCCACCAAAACCATCGCCACCGCCAATAACGCAAACACCGCCGGCACCCCATGTACCAGCACCGCTCCAATCAAAACCGAAGTAAAGGCCGCGCTCAGCCGGCTCCAGCTATAGGTGAATCCCACGCCGGTCGCGCGCAGCCGTGTCGGAAACAATTCCGATTGATAGGCGTGAAAGGCCGCCGAAAACCAATAATTCGCCAGCGTCAAAAGCGCCCCGAACCCCACAACTGCCACAGGCGCAAAGGAATTGCCGAATCCGATACCCAATCCCGCCACAAGCAAAGCCAGCACCACGATCGTCCACTTCCGTTCCATGCGGTCCGACGTAAACGCCGCCAGGAGCGGCCCCAGCGGCGATACCAACGCGATCAGTAAGGTGTACTCCAGCGAATGCAAGAGCGAAACTCCCCGCTTCAACAAAAACGTCGGCGCCCAATTCGCAAATCCATAAAACCCAATCGTCTGCAAAGCCTGAAAAATCAGAAGCATGACGGTCCGCGAAAGATAGGGCGGTCTCCACAATTCCCAAAACGACGCTCGTTCAGCCCGTACTTCCCTGTCCCTGCCCCCGTCTTCTTGCTGCCCACTCGTCACTTGTTTACCCTGACGAGAGCCGCAGGGCCCCACGTCACTTCTTAGAGGCTTTGAAAACGATTCATTCTCGAGCCCGGACATAATCGCGTCCGCCTCTCGGACCCGTCCGCGGCTCTCCAACCACCGTGGCGACTCCGGCAAGCGCCGCCGAAACCACCAGGTCAACAGCGCTCCCGAAGCCCCCATCACCATCACCCAGCGCCACCCGCTCATCAAAAAATGAGTCGGCACAAGCACACGCGACAGCACTGCCGCCACCGGCACGGCGCAAAATCCCGCCACCTGGGTAATCGCCACATACCGCCCCCGCGCGTAACCGGGCACTACCTCTGTCACGTACGTATCAATCACCACGATTTCTGCGCCAATCCCGACGCCGGCGAAAAACCGCAACGCAATCAGCCAATTTGCCGACGGCGCAAAGGCATCCGCGAACGTAAACACCGAATAGATCAGCAGCAGCAAAATGAACGCGCTGCGTCTCCCCATGCGGTCGCTGCCCATTCCAAAAACGACGGTCCCAACAAACATCCCCAAAAATCCCGACGCCACGAAAAATGTAAATTGTCTGAGGGAGAGAAAACCGGACTGCTGCAAAGCCGCACCGATGTACGCCACAATAAAAATGTCGTACAAATCGAAAAAATTCCCGAGCGACACGAGCGCAATAAACCGGCGGTGAAAGCCACCCAGCGGCAACCGCTCAATCCTCGCCGCGACCGACGATAGCAACTCTTGCGGTGAACCAGCCGCGTTCAATTTTACCTCGCGCCCGCGTGGACTGGCTCATGCTGCACCTGTAGGGGCGGGGCTTGTCCCGCCCTCTCAGCTCTCAGCGCCACAAATTCCAGTCCACTACCATTCACTTCACCACCGACACAACCCCGATTTTTTCCAACGCCCTCAAATACTCCACCACCATCTCCAGCGGCACCGGCCCATACTCCGCCGACACCGCATCGCGTATCTTCTGCGCATTCCGCTTCCCATCCGCAAAATTCAAAATCTCATACGCATACTCTTCCCCCGCTCCCCACAATCCCTCGTAACTAAGCAATTTCGGCGTCGCCACTCCGGCCTTCGTATGATCGGCGAAATAGTCATACCCAAACACCGCCAGCGGTCCCTTCGGTACTTGGTTCCGTCGGAAAACCAGGAGCCCCGGGCCTGTTGATTCTCCGGCAGTTCGAAGTTCTTTCATCCCGCAAAACTGCGTGATGGCCTCCGATAGAGAGTCCTCCGCCTCTGCTGAAACACCCAGTAAAGGTCTTAGAGAATGGGCTAAACTGATCGTGTAGAGCACCTGCTCTCGGACGGAGGCTTCTCCCTCATCGTCCTTTCGTTCTTCGGCCATTCCTGCTGCCTTCGAGAATCGTTGATTCGCTGAAGCAAACATTCGTGCATAAAGCGACCCGGAAACTTCGTTGGGCGGATTCGCCAAAAAATACCCACTCGCCGCCCCGATAAACGCTGCCCTCTTCAATTTCGTCGTATCGATATTCGCCGCCGTATCAAAATTCGTATGAATGTAGCGGTCCGGCCAATCATTCATATAAATCGCCGGTATCCCGAACGACGAATCCTGATACACATCGTGGTCGCTCCCCATGCTGTACGCCGAATACTCCGCCCGCAGCGGCTCCTTGCCGCCCTCTGGCGCCACGAACGGATACTCCGCCTTCCCCGTCGCCGCAAATTTGTACGACTCCTCGTTCACAAACTCCGCAAACGCCCACGCCACGTCATGCACAAACGACGGCAAACTCATCGGCCCCCGTGTCACGTGGAACACCGCCTTGGTCTCCGGCCCGCCGCCAACCATGTCCATGTGAACCGCCGCTCGAATCCGTTTCCTAAGTTCCGGCTTGCCGTTCAGCAACGCCAAAGTCCCCTCAATCTCCGGCGGCCAAATAAACCGCATCGTCCGCGCTGGCCGCGCCAATTCTCCCTCCGCAATCAACTTCTCGAGCGTCCGCGCCACCTCCAGAATGGTCACACACCCGCTGGCGTTGTCATTCGCTCCCGGCCGCTGATGATCCAGATGGCAGGAAAACGCAATCTCCTCCTCCTTCAGTTTCGGGTCGCTCCCAGGAATCGTCGCCGTCACCACTTCATAATTCCCCGCATGCTGTCCCGCCTTGACCACCGCATGCAAGGTGATCTTCTCCCCACGCGCCAACCGCTCGCGCATCCCCCGTGCGGTCTTAGGCGACACCATGAACCCAAACGTCTTGTGCTCCGAGAACGTCTCCAAGTGTCCCCACCGAATCAAATTCTCGTCCTCACCCCACCAGGCCGTCTTCTGGTTCTGCGCATAACTCAGGATTCCTGCCGCACCAAGTTTCCCCACCGCCAAATCCTGCACCGCCCCCGGCTGCGCACCCACCAAAACAATCTTCCCCTTTACATCCCTTCCGGCGTAGTCCGATTCACTCGTCCCGCTGCCCACATCCACCAACTCCGCCGTCACATCCGAGGACTCGCTGTCCTCGGCCAACACCACCGGCTCCGTCTCATAACTCGCTAACTTTTCATCGACGAACTCCAAGCGATATTCGTCGCGTCCGGTAACTTCTGACTTCCGTCGGGTTGGCTGGGCCTTTACCTCCCACAACTCCCCCACCTCGGCATCCCAGGCCGGCCGCGACCTCTGCGTCCCATAAAGAATCTTCCCGTCCGCCGGAAACTCCAAGATCTCGACATCGCGCAACCCATAAGCCCGCGCTCGCTCCGCCACCAACTCCGCCACCGCGTGAAACCCCCGCGACCCGCGTTGCCGGTGAAACGTGGCCATCACTTCCAAATTCCTCTTCGCTGTCTCCCCACTCAACTCATTCGCCAGGGCCGCCACATCCTTCTCCGGCAAAAGCGGCGGCTTCTGCGCCCTCGCCGCGCCGGCCAACAATCCGCTTGCGACCATCGTCAACACCAGCCTGAATCTCATACCCACCTCCCGGTCTCGCCCCAAACCTCTTTCGAGTGGTCATGAGCGCGGCCCAGCATAGGTCGAAACGCCAGGAAGCCACAATGCTCGCGACATGTTCCTTCCCACGGCCTCATCCCTGGTAACCAGGAGTCACCAATCGTTCACCGAATTTTTACTGCAGTGTCTTATGCATTCCGGTCTAGTAAAGCAGTACGAGTGTCGGCACTTGGTAAGCCTTCCGGATATAACGAAGTGCATCTCCGGAACTAAACTCACTCTGCCCACGCCACGACAAAACCAGACCGCCCTGCGGTCAGACCCAAGGGAGTACCGATGATCCGAACGCCCAGAAGTATCCGAGCGCTCCTGTTTCTGCCTCTAGCGCTCCTGCTGTTCGCACCAAAACCCGCTCTCGCCGACGGCGATGTGCACAAAGTCAAGCACGTCATCGTGATCATGCAAGAGAACCACTCCTTCGACAATTACTTCGGCGCGCTCGCCTATGCCCCAGGCAGCCCCTACCACCACGAACTCGGCGGCTGTCCGAAAGACGACCACGACTGCGTCGACGGCCTAACCTGCAAAACGGACCAAGCCGGCAACATCACCTGCTTCAATTCCAACCTCGACGACGACGGCAGTACCGTCTTTTCCTTCCACGACAACCGCCGCTGCGCCGGCCCGGATCTTGATCATTCCTGGTTCCAGACCCACGAAGAGGTCAACTTCCTTCATCCCATGGACACTCTTCGCAACCCCAGAAGCGACGGCTTCGTCCGTGTAAATGACATAACCGAGCAACACGATAACGGCGTCGAGACCGCAACCGACGATCAAACCATGGGCTTCTACACGCAAGCCGACATTCCCTTCTATTACGATCTAGCCCAAAAGTTCGCCGTCGGCGATCGCTACTTCGCCGCAGTCCTCGGCCCCACCTTCCCGAATCGCTCCTATCTGCTGGCCGCCACCTCCTTCGGCCATTTGACCACCAGCGACACCTTCCCCCCTCCAGGAGGCTACAAGCCCATCACCGGAACCATCTTCGACCTGCTCGACAAGAACAACATCACCTGGGCAGACTACTTTCAAGATGCTCCACAAGGCGGCAGCTTCCGCCAATTCGGCGGACCCTTGAGCGATCCGCATTTCCTCCCCCTAACGGTATTCCTGGCAGAAGCCTCGGGGACCACGGGCGCTCCCCCGCTTCCTGAAGTCATTTTCATCGACCCGAATTTTGGCCTGGCCGGCCGCAAGTTTGAAAATGACGAGCATCCGCCCACTGACATTCAGCGCGGAGAAGCCTACGTTTCCCAAGTCCTCAATACCATTCGCAATGGCCCCTACTGGAAGGACTCCGTGATCTTCTTCACCTACGACGAACACGGCGGGTACTACGATCACGTGGCTTCGCCGCGCGTCGCCCAGGGCCACGAGAGAACCCCCGATGGCATTTCGCCAGGACAATGCGCCGACCTTTCGGGCGTCCCCGCCAGCCTTGCACCGGGCGCCGGCGCAGAGTGCGCGCAAAACCCCCTAAGCAAGACCGACACAACCGTCAAGGACGCCGAGGAACTCTGCCCCGAGCTCGTCGCCAATCCTAGCGGTCCGTACCCGGAAAGCTGCCCCTCGTTCGACCAGCTCGGCTTGCGCGTTCCCTTCCTAGCCATCTCGGCCTTTTCCAAGCCGCACTACGTTTCACACACCACCGCCAGCCACACCTCACTGCTAGCCTTTATCGAAAGCCGCTTCCTCGGTCTCGCAAATGACCCTGAGCAGGAGGGGGACAATGACGGCGATGATGACCGCGGCCAAGGCACCCCCCATCAACACTTGACCAGACGCGACCAACACGCCAACTCGCTTGAAGACCTGTTCGACTTCGACCGCTCGCCATCCCTCCACACCACCCTAAGCCAAGCCGTGCCGCCAACGGTGGACTGCACCCCCAACTAACCCCCTTCGGACCATCAAACAAAAAGCGCGGCTGGCACCTGGACGCCAGTCGCGCTTTCTTTTCTCCGCCACTCTAAAGTCTCTGCTAGGGGCATAGCACTGCCGGGCCCGTCCCCCGGGTCTCTGCCACCCGAACATTTCTCACAGGAACTCCAGCACCACAATCTCCGGATTCGATCCCAACCGCAGCGGCGGCCCCCAAGTCCCCGCTCCGCTCGAAGTGAACACCTGCATCTTCCCAATGCGGCTTAACCCGTAGACAAACTGCCTGTAAATCCGCCGCGCCATCCAGCTCCAGGGAATGAACTGCCCAACGTGGGTATGCCCGGATAGCTGCAAGGAAACCCCCGCGGCCTCCGCTACCTCCGGATGATCAGGGGCATGCGTCAGCAAGATACTCGCCCGTCCGCGATCCACCCCGATGCCCTGCAACACGGAAGCAAAGTGTTCGTCGTGCGTCGCATGCCGGTAAGGCACTCCAATAATCTGCAAACCGTCTGCTTCCACCTTCTCGTTGCTGAGCACGCGCACCCCGGCGGCCGCAACCGCGCGCAGATATTTGCTGTCGTCCCCAAACTGCTCGTGATTCCCCGCCACAAAATACACTCCATGCGGAGCTGTCAATTCGCGCAACGGTTTCGCCGCTCGCCCGGCATCGATCGCCGTCCCGTCATACAAATCGCCCGCAATAAAAATTGCATCCGGCTCTTCCTTCAAAATCTTTACCACCATGCGCCGCAGAAAACTCCCATTCCTCACGTGCCCCAGATGGAGGTCGCTGATGAGCGCCGCCTTTCTTCCCCGCCACGCCTCCGGCAGATTGGCCAGCTGCACGGTAATTCGCGTGATGCGCGTGCAACTCGCGTTGAAAACGCCGCACACCCCCACCAGCATCGCGGCGCCAAACAGGACCTCGACGATCCGATGGAAGTTCAAATCCAAACCGGCCAGCCGGCTAACTCCGATAACCACCCAGGAAGAGACGGCCGCAAGGAACAGAAAACTGAGCAAACCCAGCCAAACGGCAGCCGCGCGGTAGAACAAGCGCAGCAGCGCGCTGGTATAACGAAACGCCAGCAGCGAAGCCGCGAGAAAGCTGATCGACAAAATGCCGAGACTCCATTTGAGCCAAAGCGGGCCGCCGGCGGCGGTTTCCGCAGCTGACAGAGTCCACGTCTCATAAAGCAGAAAATGGGTCAAAAAAAGCACCGTCTGAATCACCACAATGAAACCAAGTAAACCCGCTCGAATTCGCATGCTCCATTAGATTCCCCAACCCGCCGTTCGTATGCATCCTATTGGGCCGTGTTCCGAGGATCGTTTGCACCTCGGAAGCCCTTGCAGCGCAGGGCGGAGTTCCGGAGCCCGGCGGCTTTTCGAAGGGAACATCCGACGTTCCGTAAACTTTTTCAAAACAACTCCGTCTAAGTCCCGGAACGTATAGAATGGGCGGGCCTCTACCGCAGTGCTCGGCGAAGGAACGCCCGCGAGGAGACCGATCATGAAAAAAGCTCTTCTCCTGCTTCTTTTATCGAGCGCGCATCCTTTGCTCGCCGAAACGGCCCCCGAAGGCATCTGGCAGGGCTATGACGGCGAGTGGCGCCACGTCACCCAGCAACTGATGGCTCTCGCCGAAGCTACTCCCGAGGAGAAATTCTCCTGGCGTCCCGCGCCGGGTGTGCGTTCCACCAGCGAAGTCTACATGCACATCGCCGAGGCCAATTTCTACTTGCTCAGCGTGACCGGCCCCAAGATGCCCAGGGACATGAAAGAAGGAATGGAAAAAACGGTCACGGCAAAGGCCGATGTCATTAGCTGGCTCAAGCGATCTCTGGACGCCGTGCAGCAAGCCCATCTCGCGGTAACGCCGAAAGATCTCCAACGCAAAGTGCCCATCGCCGATCGCGACGCCACCGTCGACGGGATGTACTTGCGCATCATCGTTCACGCCAACGAGCACATGGGACAGCTCGTCGCCTACGCCCGCATGACCGGCGTCGTCCCGCCCTGGTCAAATAGCTAGTAGGACTAAATCAGCTAGTGCAGGGGGGAGCCGGCCGAACCCATTCGTTCGCTGGTCGCCCGTTTTTTTCTTCAGCGATTCTTGGACTCGGCGAGAGCGAGCACGGCGTAAGCCGTCGCCGCATCATTCATGAACCGCGCGGTGTCCGGACTGATGTGATGTTCCTCGTTGTTGTTTAAGGAGTAGGCCAGCCAGAAGCCGTCGGTTTTGTTCTGATGATTCGCCAGCCACTGGAGCCCCTGCTTCAACTGTGGATTTTCCCGCGGAATCCCCGCTTGTTCGAGGGCCAATGCCATCAACCCCGTCGCATACCCATCGCTCTCGGCTTCCTGCGGCGTTCCATCGTGTCGTTTCCAGTCCCCCGCCAGCGAAGCGAGACTCCAACCTCCGTCCGCCTGTTGCTTGCTGAGCGCCTCGGTGATGATGGCCTTTTGGCGCTCCGGATCGAGCAGTCCGGGCAGTTTCGCCGCCGCCCACAACAACACAATTCGATTGCTCAAAGTTTCGGCCGCGTACTCGCGGTTCAAGTATTCGCGCAACATCTTCAGATTGTTTTGGATTTCTGGTCTTCGGCGGTAGTCCTCTGGAGCTGTTCCGACGGCGATCGCCGCCAGTGCCGCGCCGTAGTAGTCCGAGTCGTCCGCCTCCCACGGCTCATTCTTGAATCTCAGCCACAGCCACGCCCCCTTTTTGTCGCCCGTGGTCTGCTGCTCGGCCCACATATTCTCGAACGCCGCGCGCGTGTCGTCACTCAGATGGCCACTCTCGGCACCTTTGCTTGTGTCGCCGCCTCGAACGCCGCTATCGCCTGTAGTCGCAGCATTGCTTCGATCATGGCTCGCCAGGATCAGCGCGTTCAAAACCGATTCCGTCCCTCGAGATTCGACGCTCTTGTACACCCCGCGATCCGCGTCCGTATAAAACGGCGCCACTTCGCTCCAAAGCCGCACGCGCTTCCTTACATTGTCCAGCAGTTTTCGTTCGTTTGCGGAAGGCCCCTGTTCCGCAAGCGCCGCCCGAAGCGCCGGCCGCGACATCGCGTAAGGCACCGCCGTGTGACACGAGACACAAAAAGTTTCGTGGTCCCGCGCGGCCCGCGGCCATCCCATCCACCACCCGGCCCTCTGATCCAGGTAAGCCGCAGCAGCCTTCTGATCCCACGAGTTTCGAGTCTTAATTTCCGGCTGATCGAGCGAAGCAGCCGCAAACCGCGGCTCCAGAGAGTTGGCAGCCCGAGTCTGCAGGCGCCAACACACCGCAACGGTTCCGGCCACCAGGCACGCCGCTAAAGCAATGATTCGCCCCATCGCCGCCTCCTGTCCCTCATACTCGACAAATACCCGCTCGCCGCCCTCGCTGCGAACGGGCGGAACTTGCCGGTCCTCCAGGCTTCTCGCTCGACCCTGGCGGAGGAGGCGCGAGAGGCCTTGCCCAAAGAGAGAGGTTACCACGGACTCCGCATGGCCCAGGCGGGCAATCCTTATTCGTTCGAAAAATCCAGGACCGCCGTCTTGTTGTCTCTGGTTAGCTGAACCGACAGGAAAAGCTCCGTTCGCTCGTAATTTGCACGGTACGTATAGGCGCGGTTCTCTCCTTGCTGTCCTCGCTTGATTAGCTCCAAGGATTTCAAGGTACCCAGCTCCTTCAAGTAGTCACCCGCTCCCTCGATGGCTTCCGGGAAGAGCTTCGCTCGCAGCTCGGGAGTGAATCGATCCGGATCAGCTTTCCCGTCGGCAATCTCCTGGAGCAAGTTTCGCATCAGTATGGCGGTCTGCGGCTCTTTGTCTTCTATGGCCTGCACCTCGACCGGCGTCAGCGCTGGAACATACATGCCCGCCACTTTGTGCGCCACCTTGTCCGGTTGCGCATGGCCCGCATCCAGATTGGTTAGAACCACGATGGTAAGTTTGTCGTCCACATATCTCGCGATATGAGTGGTAAATCCCTGCCAGGCGCCGCCATGTTCGATGACCTTGTGGCCGTTGACTTGCTTTATGCCCCAGGCAAAACCGTAGTTGGCTTTATTAGGCTGCCCGTTGTTGAGTTTCACGACCGTCCACATCTGTTCGGAGCTCGACCGTTTCAGCAGTTTTTCGGTGTACAGGGCCGCGTCCCATTTTTCCAAATCCAGGACCGTAAAGTAGAGTGCTCCATCCGCGGTGGAATTAAATGTCGGGGAAACCCATTCCTGGTTTTTCGACTGTCCTTTGACCAGTTCGTAGCCTGCTGCTCGGTGAGGAATGATGTCCCGGTCACTGATGATCCGCGTCGCGACCATTCCCAGCGGCTTGAAGATCCGCTCCGCGAGGAAGTCGCCGTAGAATTTTCCCGTCACTTTGCGAATCAATATCCCCAGCAAAACATAGTTTGTATTCCGGTAGCTCCAGTCTTCTCCCGGCTGAAAGTCCATGGGCATCGCCGTAATTCTTTTGTAGAGCTCGTCTTCATTCATATCCAGCCGGAGGTAGAATGGTCCGTCGGGCTTGGTGCGCGCTCGGTTCTCGTATTCGCCGAGTCCGGACGTATGGCTGAGCAGATTTCGAATCTTAATGTTTTTCCACGAATCGGGGGCGTCCGGAAGATATTTCTGAACGGGGTCGTCAAGCCCGACTTTTCCTTCCTCCACAAGCATCATCACCGCCGTCGCTGTAAACTGTTTCCCCACCGACCCGGATTGAAAAACCGTATCCGCTTTCACCGGTACGTCCCACTCCAGATTCGCCAAGCCGTAGCCTTCCGCCTTGACGATCTTCCCGTCTCGGTACACTCCCAGCGCCAGCCCAGGAATCCCCTCCCTCGCGATCTCTCCTCGCACATAAGCATCCACTTTCAGCCCCGGATCGGCCTCG
>Ga0207029_10002_pt1 | contig 76996 bp, 62 predicted proteins | sample Alteio_BWMinCont_39_FD_153282 | JGI IMG/M metagenome (GOLD analysis project Ga0207029, IMG submission 153282) | Enriched cells from forest soil in Barre Woods Harvard Forest LTER site, Petersham, Massachusetts, United States -... | ecosystem: Environmental > Terrestrial > Soil > Temperate forest >...
CATTTTTTCATGTATGAGAGTGCCTGCTGCATCATCGAAAGCCATGAACCGTGCTGATACTCGTTTTTGTAAGCAAAATCGGTTGTGCTTGTGTTGTATGGTGGATCGGCGTAAACGCATTTCACCCGTTCTCTGTATGTCGAAAGCAATAGGCCAAGCGCATGAAAATTTCCGCCCTGTATCAACAAGCCATCCGTCGCTTCGTCCAGCGTGACCGCGCCGCCCAAAACTTTGTTGTCCGCCAGCAGCTTTTCCTTGAACTCCGCCGGAAAGAATTTTGTATCCAGTACCAGAAACGGATTCGACTTTAGAAAGTTCGCATCACGGCTTTTCTTTTTATGGTTGAACAAATCCGGCGCGATTTCGGAAATGGCGAACAGCTTTTCCCATTCCTGCCATTGCGCGTCGTTGGCGGCAATCTCCGGGTAAAGCGTCTCCGCCACACGGTCGAGCGTCACGCAATAGTTCGTCTCCACGACGAATTTCTTTTTGAGCCAGAGCTTTTTCTGGAAGTTTTCCAGATGCTCCAAAAAATCAATGATCTTGCGGGCAATGGCTCGGATGGCCTTGATCTTGGCAAGGTATTGCCCCACACGTGGCGCATCCTCGGCCTCGATGTCGTCTAGGTGCATGATCTCGTTTTTGATGTAAAAATCGAGTTCGCGCCGGAGAAAGCCGCCGATGTCTTTGTGAATGAAATAGTCGAAACTATTGCGGGCGGTGTAATCGCCCAGATGCTTTTCAAGGAGCGTGCGGTTTGGATTCTTTTCCGTTGGTGCCAACCGGAATAAGGCGGATTTCCACGGGGCGAAACCGGGAATATTCAGAACCGTCGCGACGGCGAGCGAGTTCAGCTCGGCCTGTTTGCGTTTGTCTGCGTCGGGCCGGTATTCAAATCGGATGACGAGCTCGCCGTCGGCTTCCAGCAACGGATCATTGGCGCACAGGATGAAACGGCGTTCCTGCCCGGCGGCTGCTTTCTTGTTGTCCGCTTCCGTGTCGGCCTCGACGAGTTTGAAATGGATCCTCTTACCGTCCGCCAGCTTGAAGGCCTAGTCGCGGAGAAACTCGCTAGTTTTGATGTAATATTGGTCGGCGTTGGCCCAATGGAGCTTAACTTCCTCGCCTTCGTACGGAATGGCGTAGACGCCCGCCTTGTAACGGCGCAGCGCGAGAAAATCTCCTTCCGAATAGTATCGACGGAAGAAATTGGCGAGATCGGACAGGACTTCGTTTTCCAGCGCGGACACGTCGGCGGTGGCGGCAAGCTGGGCGCGAAGGCTTTTGACCTTCTCCACGCGCTCGGCTTCGGTGGCGGACAAACCGAGCGCCAGCGCATTCTGGATGGCCTTGGTGAGTTCGGCTTCCAGCCCGGCGCGGTCGCCGGTCTGGATTTTTTCCAGTTCGGTGCGGACTTGCGGCAGAAGATCATGATCGAGAAATCGCATGACTTCCACGCGCTTGGCATTCATCACGCGGTAGATGCCAAAGTCGAGGTCGGCCTGGTCGAGCATGAACAGCTCGGCGAGCAGGTTTTTCAGTTTGTCGAGATTCGTGTCTGGCATGGGCGCGGGAAGTTTTACACAACTTGCCAGCGGATGGAAAACAAATGCTCGCTTGAGGTTTGCTGGCTCAGCCGTTTTTGCAGCTTGTCGATCAACAGGTCGCGTTTGCCTTTAATCTCGTCCTCGACGTTGAAAATCTGCTGGCGCTGTGTGCGCTGGAGTTTTTCGAGGTCGCGGATCTTATTTTGCAGGGTGTGCTGTTCGTCGACGGTGGTGGCCAGGCGCGACTGTCGGTTCAAGCCTTTGATCTGGGCCTTGGTGTCAGCCAAGTCCATTTCGGCGCCGAGCACCATGTCCTCGGCCCAACGCTCAAGGCGCTCGCGTTCCTGTGAAAAAACCTGACTGTTGGTTTCCAGAGAGCGGGCGATGGCGGCTTGGGCGTGGCGCTGGGTTTCCAGTTCGAGGCGGTCCTGGTCTGCTGGCGGCAGCTCTGCCGCTCTGACCTGCGCCTCGCACCGGAACAATTTTTCGCATGTTTCCTGGTCGAGCGACTGCCCACCATTGGCAAACGCTGAGAATAAAAGGAATTCCTCGCGCTCGAAGGAGTCGACGGTGAGTTTTTGCAATGTCAACCAGCCTGACTGGCCGCGTAAAGCCTCGATGGCGGTGATGCGGCCTACGTGGTGAGAAATGTCAAAGGTGACGGTGGCGACGGGGGTAGGGCAGTGTTTACCGTTGTCCAAAACGTATTCGCCCAGCGGATGCGTGAGGCGATACAGAAATTCACCGGCGACATTGGGTTCGGTCTTTGAGATAAGATGGTAATCACCGGTCTTCAGGTCGGGACGTGGTGGCGTGTGGAGGTTGAACGCGAGGGCCTCTGTCAGAAACTTAGCGTGGTCCCGGAGCATGTAGCCGGTGAGCGCCCAAAAAAGACGGCCGACCCGGTCAAGCTGTTCACGGGTCTGGGCCAGCTGCATTTTGAGGCGGGAATGGACGTCCTCGTCGAAGTGCTCCATCAGGGCTCGCTGGGTGTCATCCATGCGGGTCTTGATGCTGGCGTCCATTTCGTCACGCAAGGCTTTGAAGGCGGCAGCGATTTCCTCCGGGGTGCGGCAGTTTTGATAGATCGCTAGGACTCGCTTTTCAAAATCCACGCCGGATTCAATCGAGCCCAATACTTCATCAGACGCGCCAAACACGCCGCTGAACAGGTGAAATTTCTCCGCCAACAGTTCCAGCACTCGGCGGTCGGCCTCGTTGCGCTCGTTCAGGAAATTGATGACGACGACATCGTGCCGCTGTCCATAGCGATGGCAGCGACCGATACGCTGCTCAATGCGCTGTGGATTCCACGGCAGATCGTAATTGATGACGAGGGAGCAGAATTGAATGTTGACGCCCTCGGCGGCGGCTTCGGTGGCGATCATGATGTCGGCATGATCGCGGAAGTGTTCAATTAGCGCCGTGCGGATGTCGACCGCCCGCGAACCGCTGGCGCGACCGGTGCCAGCATTGGTTGCCAGCCATTTCTCGTAAATGGCTTTCGCCGCCGGGTCGGCGTTCGTGCCGTTGAAGACGATGACTCTGCCGACGTGGCCGTTGGCTTCGAGGAAAGACCTGAGGTGTTCCTGGGTGCGGCGGGATTCGGTGAAAATCAGCGCCTTACGAGCCGCACCGGTTTTCGCCATTTCTGCGAAGCCGATTTCAAGGGCTTTTAGCAGCGCATGCGATTTGGTGTCAACGCCAATGCTGTGTGCCCAGGTGGCGAGGCGCTCCAGCTCGGCAATTTCGAGTTTTAATTTGGCGGGATCAACCTTGGGCGCAGGGGCGGGGGGCTGCTCTCCGGCGGCGGGGTTCGGCAGGTCCAGCGCCTCGTCAAGATAGTCGTCCTCCAGCTCCTCCAGCGCGATGATTTGGTCGGCTAGGTTTTCGTCAACGGGCTGGCCATTGCGAATCTTTTCCAGCCGCTCTTTCATCGTTTCCAAGGTGCCGGCAATGGCATGGCTGGATGAGGCCAGTAGTTTGCGCAGGATCAACGTGGTCAGTGCCCGCTGGCTGACCGGTATGGAGTAGGTGTCGTCGCGTAACAAAAACGCTGAAACCGCCTCGTAAAATTTATGCTCGCCGTCGGTGGGCTGGAATGGGCGAGTGATGGGGTGGCGCTCGGTGTATTGGATGTATTCGGTGACCTGGTTGCGGAGTGTGCGCTTGCAAAACCCGGCCAATCGTTCGCGCAATTCCTTGATGTCGCTGTCCTGCCGCATGTATTGCGACCTGAACGAACCGACGTCGCCGAAGATATGTTCATCAATTACCGTGGAGAGGCCGTAGAGTTCCAGCAGCGAGTTTTGCAACGGCGTGGCTGTCAGAAGAACTTTGCGCCTGTCCTCCAGCGCCCAGCGTAGGCGCTGGCCCATTTGGTTGCTGGGGCGGTAGGCGTTGCGGAGTTTGTGCGCTTCGTCAATTACCACGATGTCCCATTGCACGGCTCGCACGGCCGTTTGCATGGCGCTGGCGAAATTGAGCGACGTGATGACGATGGCGTCCGCAAGAAATGGCGCCGGGTTGCCGTCGGCTTGAGCTCGCCGATAGGCGACTGAATCCAGAATGACGGTTGGCAGGTTGAATTTTTCCTCCAGCTCCAAACCCCACTGTTTGCGGATGGACGCCGGACAGATGACGAGCAAGCGCCGCCGACGCTCCGCCCACAGCTGGCAAAGGATGAGTGCGGCCTCGATGGTTTTACCCAGGCCGACTTCATCGGCAAGGATTACACCCTTGCTCAACGGGGATTTCAGGGCGAACAGGGCGGCGTCAATCTGGTGCGGATTGAGGTCAACGGTCGCGTTGAACAGTGAAGCGGAAAGGCGGCCGGCATCTGCCGATGGTTTTCGCAATGTCAGTTCGTGTGCGAAGTATTTGGCGTGGTAGGCCGTTGTTCCTTGCTGATTCAAAATGTGTCCCTGGTCATTTTATAATTTGGCGCGTTTACGCAGATCGTAAGCCCTTAGTCTGCAATGGCAAACATGAAAAGCGGCGAGGGTCATTATAATCGTCATCTCAATCGCCCCAAATGGCCCAGCGCATGTTCGCTTCATATTCGGAGAGCTTGCCGGATTGGACAACATAGGAAAAATGCCACATGCGCCTGGGCGCAGGTCTCCATTCGGCGACATGTTGGATCAGCAAACGCTGGGCAAGCTGGCCCAAGGCAACGATTCGCGTAGGCTGTAAAATCTCAATTTCCTTTCGAAACAAATTAACGTGATCGCAAAAATCGTCAGGAAGGCGTGTTTCCAAGGATCGGCTAAGGCCGCGTTTCTTGTAAAGATCGGTTAGATGAGCGTTCGAAGCCCCCACCTTTTCAAGGGTATCGTAAAACGCCCTACGGTGCGGGTGTGAAGGTGGCCATTCGTCGGTTGACGGTTGGTCCCCAACAATGAAAATGGGTCTGGTTCCCATAAATCCTTGAATCGAGCCTTGAGAAGGAAAGAGCCACCAATCCGAATGTGAGTTTATGGTTTTTTCCAACTCACGCAGCGCGGTTATCTTGTGATCTGGCTCGGTGCTAACGTTCAAGCAAATTGAGAATATTATTTCAGAGAATCATCCGCCATCGGTTTCTTCACCAGACGGCCGCATCTGTGATCCTGCGATAGCGCCGTCGGCGGCTGATGAACGGCGCTGCAGGTGAGTCCCACCGCGCCGGTTTTCTCGATCCACTGTTTTGGGGTGAGGACAAAACTGTTCAGACCAGTCTGAATTCTAATCCCGTCGAATTCGACGGGATTTAAACTTGGATTGTTGAGCCGTTCCCACACACCGAGGAACTCCACGGTGTTGCGGTTGCGCAGCCAATTGCGGATGACATCATCCGGATGATCGGGGTTCTTATATTTGGCGATGTCGGTCAGGCAAATAATGTCCTGCTGATCATGCGACAGCACCGTAATTGGGGCTCCCTGAACACCGATGATCTTCTTTTTCCCTTGTTTCATATTCCAACTTGCGGCATGTATCGGCTTTGGTCGCCATTACGATGTTGATTTTGGGTTCCCTGCTTGGTTAGTGTTGAGAGTCAAGGGATTGTAATACGGAACGGGCGAAAATCAAGGCTAAAGGCTAAAGGATGAAGGCTTCCGCCGTCGCCGTTTGAGGCTTCCGCCTTCGCTTAAGCTACGGCGCGACAAGATGGCGCGACGAGAAATGCTGAATTTAACAGGAAAGTCGGGCGAAGGCGAAGACGCACATGAAAGCGTCACACGAAGTCGGGCGCAAAGAGACAAGGAAGAAGTTCCGCTGAAATTAATGATCAACTTCGTGTCTTCTGGCGCCGATCATCGGCTGAGTTCGTGTGAGATTGGCGTCCATTCGCGTCCATTTGCGGTTAGGAATCTTCAGGAAAACGAGACGGTACCGTTTTCTTCCCTCCAACCCCCGCTAAAATTCCGTCTAAAAAACCTTATGGCTACCGAAGCTCAAGTCACTGCTAATCGCCTGAACGCCCAGAAATCCACCGGCCCCCGAACTGAAGCTGGCAAAGCCATCGTCAGCCGCAATGGCGAAAAACATACCAAACTCGCCCGGGCCATGCTCGTCTCCAGCCAATCTCTCAAGGAATCCTCCATCGAATTCCGCACCCTGTGCGATGAATATTACGAGTCCCTCGAGCCCGTCGGCCCCCTCGAAGAAATGCTCGTCGACAGCCTGGTCACCGCTGTTTGGCGCAAGCGCCGCGCACAGCACGTCGAGTCCGGCGAAATCGCCATGAACCTGGATGACCAGGACAAAAAGCCGGATGAAATCAACCCCGTACCCACACTGTTAAAGGCGGCCGAAGCCACCAATCGGGAGGATGTCCTGAATCTGCTGGAAAAATCCATTCCCGGTTGCGAGTACGTTCTTACCCATCTCCGCGAAGCCCAGGCCGCTGTGAGACGCGACCAGCAACTCACCCCTGACACCTTCGGTCGGCTGAACAGTGCCTTCCGTGATCGCGCAGGAACCCTGGCTGGACCGCTATTTCAAATGGCTGTCACCCTCTCGAAAAACCCCGCCCAACTTGACCCCGTCATCCTCCTCGAGGAACACCAAAGGGAAGTGTTGGGATTCTTCGACCGCCAAATCCAGTACTTCGAGGAAATCCTGGCCGCGAGACGTTTGGAATCACAATCCGACCCCGACAACCCTGCCCGCGCCCGCCAGGACGCCGCCCTCTTACCCAAGCGCCACGCCCTCGAAAAAATCCTGCGCTACGAAACCGTCCTGGAGCGACAGATCTTCCGCGCCATGGACCAACTCGAAAAACTCCAATCCCGTCGCCGCCAAAGTGAAACATCCACTCCATGAAAAACACCCAGGTTTCCACCCAAGGTGGGGCGAGAGTCTCTCGAGCCCTAACATCATCTCCCTTATCTCCCGATTGCCAGCGGGGGCTTCCCCGCAAAAAACATTTTTTTTGCGCAGAGCAAACCCAATCCAAAACCCCTTTTAACCAACATTAAATCAACCACTTAACCCATGTTTGCCAGAAATAATTATTTTAAAAGCAAACCCAATTTTCCGCCTGCTTCGACAACAAAAATAGGTAGAGACATCGCGTGAATAGTGCCGATCATCGGCTGGAGCCATGACAGTTAACTTTTATTTTAGCATTCAGCATTTAGCATTTAGCATTTAAAGAGTGCCTCTGTGGCTAGAAACAAACTTTTTTGATGAACAATAACCAGGATTTGAGTGCGAATGCGGTCCCTGCCGGGCCGCCCGCGAAGCGAGCTGCTGATTTTAATATCGACGCGATCATGGAGAATTATAAGAAAGCGGTGGACAGAGAAATCGATCGTGTGTCAGCCAAATTCAACCGTAACCCCAACCCTAAAGACGGCGCGGAAACTTTGAAACTCCTCGATCAGATGGCCAAGACGTTGCTGATGCATAAGCCGTTCAGGGAGCGAAGCAGGAGGCTTCCGCTATCCATTCAGGACGGAATCGGTTTGGGGACTGATACGAGCCACATTGTGGCTGGCTAATTTCCTGTTGTGCCGTTGGCACAAGCCGGGGAAGCCCGGGAAAGAAAATGGGGGGGCAATCAGGAATTATGAAGGAAGAAGGCTAAATGCTGAATGCTGAATTTAACCGCAAAGAAGGGCGAAATGAAGAGGCACCTCAGCGTGGCAGTAAGGCTAAAGGCTAAATTCTAAAGGCTAAATTTAACCGCAAAGACCTTGGGATTCATTTTGTTTTTTCAGTCCAGACCGGTGAAGTTTCCCAGCCAGCCGGGAAACCCATGAGATTTAGCGGTACATCGGGATACGCTTTCAGCAAGGCGCGCACCCGATCCGGCCAATGGCTGGAGGGGGCGATTTTTTTCAGCAGCGAGCGCAGGAGCGTCAGCACGGCGAATACCCGCCGGTTGTCCGGCGTGGCGGGCTGGTGCCATTCCGGGCTGTTCTTGGCATCCGGCACAAAGGGGCGAATGGCCAGCTCGCGATTCCATAGCCGGGAATGATGCGCGCACAAATTGCGGATGTAATTCAAGCTAAACAGCCAGCTCTGCAAAACGCTGGCCGGCAAACCGGGCAATAAAAAACCCGCCACATTTGAGCTTGGCTTGCACCAGAGGCTTGGCAGGTATGCTGCCCATAATCTCACATAAGCGCTTATCAGTGTCAACGTCGCTTTTTGGCGTCTTTTGCTTCATTTGGGCGTCAGTCCAGGGACATTTCCTGCTGGCCGTGGTTAGCCCACGGCGATAATGGCGTCCAGGTTGTAGCAGCGGGTGGAGTAGTTTTTGCCGTCGGCGGCAGTTATCCGGAATTTCCGGATAACTGGATCCTGTAATAACTCCTTTTCCTCAAAAATATTCTGGATGTGCTCGTAGACTGTCCGCACGTCTTTTTCAAACAATTCTGCCAGTTGCTTCTGGGTCAGCCAGACGGTCTCGCCTTCAAGCCTCACATCAATCTTTAGCTTCCCGTCTTCGGTCTGATAAACGAGAAATTGACCTCCAGGTGGTGGCGTTGTTGAATCCTGGCTCATGGCTTCAAAGCTTGCTGTTCAGGCATCGTTCCCTGCTTGATGTTGAGAGTCAAGGGATTGTAATACAGGACGGGCGGCGGGCAAAACAAATTTAACCACAGATATCACAGATAACACAGAGCCGATGATTGGGACCAAGAAGGAAAAGGTTCCCCCTTCGTTACCTCTGTTACCTTCTGTGAAAGACAGTTGTCAGCCTTTTTTGGTGGTCAATTTCTGGGGCCAGTTTTTGGGCTCGAGAGACTCTCGCCCCACCGGGTTTGATTTTGGCAGAGCGTTGAGCGTTGGCGTCGTTCGGTTGAGAGTTCGTTGTTGAGAGTTGATGGTTAAGAGGGAATTTCATGGTGGCACGTCGGTGAATTGCTCGAAGCGCATTCGCCAGATTTTCATGAGCGGCTGCCAGTCATTGTGGTCGCCGGCATGGAGCGCGGCAAAATAAGTTTTCTCCCCGTCGGAATCCGTTGGGACAAGATCGACGGGCGGCAGTTCCAGGCGGTGCAACAGCTCGCGGATAAAGAGCCGGGTGACGCGGCCATTGAAATCGTTGAACGGATGGATGGAAAGCAGACGGCCCTCGGCATAGGCGAGCGTCTCCAGCAGCAGTTCGTCAATTCGGCCGGAAGTGTTTTGCAGGCGCACACGGAGATCTTCGCCATAATCGTGCATGAACCGGGCGACTTTGTAAGGCGGTGGCGGATGATGTTCGCCGACGCGCACCTCGGCATCACGCCAGCGACCTGCCCAAGCGGGAACGAGTTCTCCACAGATTTTGTGATGAAATTGCAGGATGAGTTCGCCTGCGAGCGGTTGCTGGGAGAAATCGCCGGAAGCAATGGAACGCTCCACCTCCAGCACGCCTTCGGCCAGAAGCGGGGCGATTTGGGAATAGCTTAAGAGCCCCCGAGTGGTTTCGATGAAACGGGTCGCGCCGCCTGGTGGTGTAGTTTCTCCAACCATGAGAGATCAACCGCCTCCCTTTCGAAGGCCATGGACAAAGCGACCTGCCGGGGAATTCTCCGCCAGCAAATCTCCTGCCGGGATTCGGGTTTTAGCCCTCGCCAGCGATGGATATTGTCGGTCCATTTCATGCACTCTTAATATAACTGAATTGAAGCCGGAAGCAAAATGGCAAATGTCCTGGAACTTGGCGATCATGATTTGGTTTGGTCCGGCAGCAAAACATAAGTGCCCAGAAATCGGTTGTGACGCCCAAGAATGTAAACAAGCCTCGCCAAAATCAAAAGCCTAAACGACATGAATTCGCTCTTTTCCAATTCCAGCAACTCGACGTGCTGATCCGTCTTGCCGGCACAGAACTCGATCGTCAATTTTGCACTCAACGCGTGCAAAATCTTTTTCCACAAATGCAGAAGCCGGCTCCGAAGAGCCGGCCTCGCGTCCTGCCGTCGAGACGAACAGAAGGGATATGCCGATAATTTGACCGAGCGCCCGTGCGGCGTCAACAATGCAAAAACTGTTCAAACCGGTCTGCATTCTAATCCCGTCGAATTCGACGGGATTAAAACCAAACCTTCGTGTCTTCGTGTGAGATTGGCGGCCTCTGTGTCTCTGCGCCTCTGCTTGTCGCGGCGTAGCTTTGGCGGAGATGGATGGCCAAAAATCCAAAAAATTGTCGATATTCAATGATTTTGCCTTAACTTTATTGGGTGTCCGAAACGCTGGTGGTCAATGAAGTCTATTTGAGCTTGCAAGGTGAAAGCACCTTCGCCGGGTTACCGTGCGTTTTTATCCGGCTGACGGCCTGCGATTTGCGCTGTTCCTACTGCGATACGGCTTACGCCTTTACCGAAGGCAAAAAGCAAACGATTCCGGATATCTTAAGCCGGGTCGGAGAACTCGCAGGCCCCTTTGCCGGCTCAACCGCCGTGGCGGGCGCATCCGTGCAACCGCGGCTGCCAGTCGTGGAACTCACTGGTGGCGAACCGTTGCTGCAAAAAAACTCCCTGTCGCTGATGCAAAAACTCTGCGATCAGGGTTACACCGTGCTGATTGAAACCAGCGGCGCGCATGATATTGCCCCCGTTGATCCGCGGGTGCGGCGGATCATGGATTTGAAATGTCCCTCCAGCGGCGAGGTCTTGCGCAATCGCCTCTCCAATCTTTCGCACCTGAAAGCCACCGATGAGATCAAATTTGTCATCGGCACGGTGGAGGATTACGCGTGGGCCCGGCAACAGATTACCGACCATAACCTGGCGACTGTTTGTCCGCTGCTCTTTTCCTGGGTGCATCCCCTCGCGCCGGAGCAGCAGCATTCCGCCCTGAAAAAAGTTCCGGCGGGGCAGACTCCGATTTCCCGGCGCGACCTTGCCGAAAAAATCATTGCCGACGCGTTGCCGGTGCGTTTTCAAATTCAGCAGCACAAAATCATCTGGGCTCCGGAGCAGCGCGGGGTGTGAAATGAGCGAAACCGCCAAAGTCATCGATCGGTTGCGCGCCTACGAATCGCGCAACGTCAATTTCTTCGAGGCCGATGGCTCATGGCCCATCGTTTGGGAGCGGGCCAAGGGCGTCCATGTGTGGGATGCCGATGGTAAAAAATATCTCGATTTGACGGCGGCTTTCGGAGTGGCCGCCGCGGGCCATGCCAATCCTGCCGTGGTCAAGGCGGGACAGAAGCAGATGGCTACTTTGTTGCATGCCATGGGTGATGTGCACCCTCACGCCCTCAAGGCCGCGCTCGCCCAAAAACTGAGCCAGATCACTTTTGAACGCTGGGGTCAACAAACCGCCAAGACCATTTTTGGTTGTTCCGGTTTTGAAGCGGTGGAGGCCGCCCTGAAAACCTCCATCCTTGCCACCCAAAAACGCGGGGTGATCGCTTTTGAAGCCGGCTATCACGGCCTGGGTTACGGCGCGCTCAACGCCACGCACCGGGCGTTTTTTCGCACGCCTTTTCAATCGCAAATGCGGGAATTCGGTCATTTCGTGACGTTCCCGCGCAAACCGGCCGACCTGACCACGGTGGAGTTTCAGATCCGCCATTTATTCCGGCGCGAACGTATTGGCGCCATTCTGGTGGAACCCGTCCAGGCGCGGGGCGGTTGCAACGTTCCGCCGTTGGAATTTCTCCCGCTGCTGCGGAAACTGTGCGATGAGTTTGGCGCGCTGTTGATTCTGGACGAGATTTATACCGGTTTTGGCCGCACGGGAAAATGGTTCGCTTGCGAGCACTCCGGCGTGATCCCGGATATCGTATGTCTCGGGAAGGCGCTGACCGGTGGATTTCCGCTTTCGGCCTGCGTCGGCCGCGCCGACCTGATGGATGCCGCCTGGCCGGCGTCCACCGGCGAAGCCATGCACACCAGCACTTTCCTTGGTCATCCCGTCGGCTGCGCGATGGCTCTCGCGCAAATCGCCGAGATTGAAAAACTGCGGCTGCCGCAGCGTAGCGCGGAACTCGGCCAGTTTTTGCTGGATGAACTGGCCGCCTTGCAGATCCGTAGCGACGAGTTGGTTTGTGCCGGGCGCGGAATCGGATTAATGGCCGCGTTGGAATTGACGTTCCCCGATGGAAAACCTGCCAGCCAGCCCGCGCTCGATGCCATCAAGACGCTGTTGCAACGCGGTTACATCTTTCTGCCCGAGGGCGAGCATGGCAATATCATCAGCTTCACCCCGCCCCTGACAATTACCGGCGGGGGCCTGACCCGGGCCGTGGACGAACTCAGCGCTGTTTTGAACCACGAATGAAACTCTCGGAAATGCGCGAACTGCTGGAACGCAGGGACATCCAGCTCACCAAATCGCTGGGGCAGAATTTTCTGCACGACGCGAACCAGTTGGAGCGCATCGTCACTGCCGCCCATCTGAGCCGCACAGACAAAGTTCTGGAAATCGGACCCGGACTTGGTCCGTTGACCAAACTGCTTCTGGAGAAGGCCGGTGAAGTGATGGCGATTGAAAAAGACGGGCGGTTGGTGGAAGTCTTGCGCGAATACTTCGCGCAATCCCTGGCGGCCGGGCAGGGGACCGACCCGGCGTCGGCCGGCAAATTGGAACTGCTCCACGCGGATGCCGTGGATTTTCTCAAGCGCGAACCACGCGATTGGAGCGAATGGAAACTCGTCGCCAACCTGCCGTATTCGGTTGCCTCGCCGATTATGGTCGAACTTGCTGCCGGCGTTCGCGCCCCGAAAATGATCGTTGCCACCCTCCAAATGGAAGTCTCCCAGCGGTTGATGGCCCAAGCCGACGATGACGATTACGGCGTCCTGACCCTCCTCGTCCAACTGGACTTCCTTCCACGCGGCTCGTTTAAGATCCCGCCCGGCTGCTTTTTTCCGTCACCGGATGTGGACTCCGCCTGTGTGATCCTCGAACGCCGGGCTGAGCCGCTGCTCCCGGAAAATCTCCGCCCGGTTTTCTATAAAATCGTCAAGCGCGCCTTTTCCCAGCGTCGGAAAATGATGCTGAAACTGTTGAAAATGGATTGGCCCAAGGAAACGCTGGAAGCCGCCTTTACCGTCCTCCAAATTTCCCCGCAGGAGCGCGCGGAAAAAGTGAGCCTGGAGCAGTTTGTGGAACTGACGCGGCTGCTGGCTGCGTAGAGTGCTTTTATATGCCATCATTTTCATTTATAGCGTCTTATGAAGCGGAAGATGCCGCTCCTACGGAGCTGAGATTCGTGTTGGTCTTTTTTCTACAGATATTTCGCGCCTACGGCGCTGGTCGAAGCGTCCTTGCAGCCCGTCGAGTGAAGGCGGATCATCCTGTCATCCTGACAAAACTTGGGGCTTTGGTTGACTTTTTACGCGAAAAAATGCGCGAACATTTTTCTTCCATGCCGTAGGATTGACCCGTTTTATGGTTGAGGAAATTTTTGACATTGTTAACGAACGGGATGAGGTGATTGGTCAGGCGCCCCGCAAGGAAGTTCATGCGCGCGGTTTGTGGCATCGCGCGGTCCATGTTCTCGTTTTTAACGCCCGCGGCCAGGTGTTTCTTCAAAAACGCTCATTGAAAAAGGACTCCGCTCCCGGCAAATGGGATTCCTCCTCCTCCGGCCACCTCGACACCGGTGAAGAGTATGACGCCTGCGCGGTGCGCGAAGTGCGCGAGGAAATCGGCATCCACCTGACCGAGCCGCCGCAACGACTCTTTAAAGTGGAAGCCTGCCGCGAAACCGGCTGGGAATTCTGCTGGATTTACCAGGCCCGGAGCGAGGGTCCCTTCACCCTGCATCCGGAGGAAATCGAGGCGGGAGACTGGTTTACTCCCGAAGCCGTCACCAAATGGGTAGCCGACGAACCCCACGATTTTGCCCGGGCCTTTGTTTTGGTATGGCAGAAGTACCTTCAAAAAAGTTGAGGGGTGAGAACAAAGGCTAAAGGCTAAATTCTAAAGGCTAAAAACCGAGTCTGAAACCGCCAATTCACGCCAATTCACGCCAATCGACGCGAAGGTAGAAGCAAAGTGAGGCGGGATGGCGTGACAGGCAGGAAGGACGAAGGGATGGACAGGATGGACAGGATGGACAGGGTGGACGAAGAATAACGGGGCAAAGCGAAAGTTTTTTCACGGGGGCGGTGTCAGGATGTGTCCGGGTCCGTCCACATCTCCTTTTTTTGCTTTGCTTTCATCCGGTCAATCCTGTGAATCCTGTCCAAAAAACCGCCCCGCCTTTACTTGCGACCCAAATGCGGTAATATTGGTTCCCATGAGCGACTTTAAAAATTATTCCATTCCTTTCGTCATTGAACGCGACGGGCGGGGCAACGAACGCAGTTTCGACCTTTATTCGCGGTTGCTGGTGGACCGCATTATTTTCATCGGCACCCCGATTGACGACCAGGTTTCCAACGTGGTCGTGGCGCAGCTTCTGTTCATGCAGATGACCGACCCCAAAAAGGACATTCACATTTACATTAATTCGCCCGGCGGCAGCGTCACTTCCGGCCTGGCTATTTACGACACCATCCAGTACCTGACCTGCGACGTGAACACCTATTGCGTCGGCCAGGCGGCCAGCATGGGCGCCGTGCTGCTGGCGGCCGGCACCAAGGGCAAACGTTACGCGTTGCCCAACGCCAACATCATGATCCACCAGGTCCTCGGCGGCGCCGAAGGCCAGGCCAGCGACGTCGAAATCCGGGTCAAACACATGCTGAAGCTCAAGCAGACCTTGAACGCCATCCTGTCCAAGCACACCGGCAAACCCATTGGGCAGGTGGAACGCGATTGCGACCGCGACAATTTCATGAGCGCCGAGGAAGCCAAAAACTATGGGCTCGTCGACCAGGTCGTGGTTTCGCGCAAAGAAATCGCCGACGTGGAAAAACCTGCCACGGTTATTTAGACGGGATTGACAGGATTTACAGGATCAAGTGGACGGGGTGGACGAAGAATAACGGAGCACAACGATAGTTTTCACGGGGGCTGTGTTAGGATGCGCCGACATGTTGCCCGAATGGCAATTCGAGCTTGCTCGTCCATGCTGTAATCCTGTCAGAAAACGGATCTGTGGTTTGTGGCTATCCCCCCCCGGTCAGCCCCGCGAGACGAACTTATTGCCCTTGATATAAAACCGCAAATGGCGTCGCGCCCAGTGGCGCGCATACGCCACCCCGATCCGCGGGCCTTTGACGGTGGTGAACCGCTCCACCGTTTCCGGCTCGGCGATGAACAGGTCGTCGCCCAACAAATCTTTGCCGTTGAAATGTTTGTCAATCTGCATCGCCCGGCACAACAGACCTGGCCCGCAAGTGCGTCCGGGGAGGTTGGCCACGGGTTCGAGCGCCCGCAGCAACACCGCCGATCCGTGGCCGGCTGGTTCCGTCACGACGTTTACGCAGAAATACATGCCGTAAATGAAGTAAACGTAGGCATGGCCCGGCGGACCGAACATGATCTCTGTGCGGGCCGTCCGGCCCCGGGCGGTATGGGCCGCGAGATCGTGTTCGCCCAGATAAGCTTCCGTTTCCACGATTTTTCCGATGCGGAAGACGCCATTGGCCCGGCGGACGAGCCATTTCCCGAGCAATTCGCGGCCAACCAGCGCGGTATCGCGATCATAAAAGGAGCGCGGCAGTTTTTGCACGCGTCATGCTGCGGTGAATTCCCGGTTTGACACCAGCCAAAATGTACGCACAATAATCGACCGTTTCGGTGACGATGCCAGCGTAGCTCAGATGGTTAGAGCGTGGGACTCATAAGCCCGAGGTCAGTGGTTCGATTCCACTCGCTGGCACCACTTTTAAAGGGGTTTTTCAAGGGTTCGGAAGGAAGAAAGATTCAAATCAAGACACTACCCAGATTTCCACATGATTGACGCTCATTGTTTTTTTGTTATCTTGTCAGGCCATTTATGAATCGTAATCCGCACGTTGCCGTTGTCGGCGCCACTGGCGCTGTGGGCATCGAAATGATCAAGACGCTGGAAAAAAGGAATTTTCCCGTTGGCAAGCTGACCCTGCTCGCGTCTGCGCGCTCGGCGGGCAAGCATCTGAAATTCCAGGGCAAAGACATCACGGTCAAGGAGTTGACCAAGGATTCCTTTGCCGGAATTGACATCGCATTGTTCAGCGCGGGCGGTTCCATTTCGCGCGAATTTGCCCCCATCGCGGCCAAGGCCGGTTGCGTGGTGGTGGATAACTCCAGCGCGTTCCGCCAGGACGAGCAGGTTCCGCTGGTCATTCCGGAAATCAATCCGGGCGACGTAAAACTTCATCACAACCTTATCGCCAATCCGAATTGCACCACGGCCATCACCTTGATGGCGTTGTATCCGTTGCACCAGGCGTTTGGCGTGAAACGAATTTTCGCTTCGAGTTACCAGGCCGTGTCCGGCACGGGCGCCAAGGCGATCGAGGAACTCGAACGCCAGGTGAGCCAGGTCGTCAATGGCCAGCCGGTGACCAAGGAAGTGTATCCGCATCAAATCGCCTTTAACGTTTTGCCGCAGGTGGATTCGTTTTTGCCCAGCGGTTACACCAAGGAAGAGATGAAGATGGAAAATGAAGGTCGCAAGATCATGCATCATCCGTCGTTCAAGGCCAGCGTGACGTGTGTGCGCGTGCCGGTGTATCGCTCCCATTCCGTGGCAGTCAGCGCCGAATTTGAAAAGCCGATCACCGTGGCAGCCGCGCGGGAAGTCTTGAAAAAGGCTCCCGGCCTCGATTTGGTGGATGATCCCGCCAATCAAAAGTACCCGATGCCGTTGTTCACCTCGGAAGCCTACAATTGCCAGGTCGGCCGCCTCCGGATGGATTGCGCCATGGAAAATGGCCTGGCCTTCTGGGTCGCCGGGGATCAGTTGCTCAAAGGCGCCGCCTTGAACGCGGTCCAAATCGCGGAAGAGTTGCTGAAGTAAGGCGGGGACGGGATTGGCCACAGAGACACAGAGACACAGAGAGCATCCGCCGTCGCCAGGCTATTGCGGGACAGGCAGAGGCGGCGTGCCGCCGCGGGAAATGGGGTAAAAAAGCTGGAAAATATGGCTGGGTTTTCCTTTTCTTTTCTCTGTGGCTCTGTGTCTCTGTGGCTAAACCCCGGTTTTACCCCCGCCTCACGGCTTGTTTGCCTCCTTGGTGAACGCACTCAGGACGTTGATGTGCGCTGCCTTGGCGGCATCCATGACGGTGACAATCTTGCCCCAGGGAGCGTTTTTATCGGCGCGGACCGCTAGTTTCAACTTCGGATTTTTTTCGGCTTCGGTGCGGAGGCGATCATTCAGTTGATCCGGTGTCACGGGCAACCCCTCGGTGCCGAGCCGTAGCAAGCCCTGGGCGTCAATGCTTACGATCAAGGGCGGATTCTCGTTCGCCCCGGTTTTAAGGGCTTGGGTGGATTCCGGCAGACTGAGGCGCAGGGCAGGGGGCTGTTTGAAGGAGGTGGTCACCAGCAGAAAAATCACCAGCACGATCAGAACGTCAATCAACGCCACGATGATGACGGCTGGCGCGGTATGTTTTTTGCGGATAAAAAAGCGCATATTAATCTACCGAAGGCTTGGATTCTTCGTCGTTACAATATTGGCGGCGAAGGAATTGGTCGCACAAGGTCTCCATCTCGACGGCAAGCACCTCGATTTTCTTGTTGAAATAGCTCCAAGCCACGAGGGAGGGAATCGAAATCAGGAGGCCGATCAGGGTCGTGCGCAAGATCAGGCTGATCCCCTGGGCCAATTTCGACGCGTCGTTCGAATTATTCAAACCCGTCTGGCCGATGTCGCCGAAGACGGTGATCATGCCGAAAATGGTGCCCACCAAACCCAGCAGCGGCGCGATCCCCACGATGATTTCCAGCACCACCAATCCGCGCTCCAATTTCACGATTTCATGGCGGGCGGCAGTCTCCAGCGCGCCGACATTTTCCGCCTTGGACCAATCCAGATGGTTGGTCGCGGTCAACACCAGGCGGCCGAGCGGCGAGGGCTGGGCCTCACAAAGATGCTTTACTGTGGGCACCTCCTTCTGGCTGCGGCACTCCGCCAATGCCCCGACGATCAGCGGCGGTACGACCTTGTTCCAACGCAACGACCAGCCGCGCCATATAATGACGGCCAGCGCCGCCACCGAAGTCAATCCCAGCAAGATATAAACGACAATGTCCATAAATTTATAAAAAATCCGCCTCAATAGTAATCAAACGTGAACTTGATTTCCCGATAATTCGCACCGATTGCCTGGTGCATGTCGTCCGGCCATTTTCCAAATGGCGCGGCATTTTCGATCGCCGCCTGGCAGACGTAGCTCATGATATCGCCCACGGTATTGTCCTGCACCTCCACATCGCGCACCGTTCCGTCATATTCCAGCTTGAATTGGATGACGACCCGGCCCGTCCGGTCCTGGGCGAAATTCTGCTGGTCCAGCAGGCTGTACCAGCGCTCGGTCACCGCATAAATGACGGCGCGATCATAATCGCCAAATGGCGTTTCCTTCGCGTCGAAGGAGGGAATCAGCCGATGATGCGCCGCGCCGTCCTGGTGCATTTGCAGGCCCGGCAAATGGTTTTGCTCCAGCGCTTCTTTTACGGTGCGCGGCTTCTTCGGTGGTTGTGCGGGCGGTTGCTGGGCGGCTTTCTTCATCGCCAGCTTCTTCAGGCTCTGGTCGCCCATATTTAACGGGGAGGAATCTTCGGCTGGTTCCTGTGCCGGTTCCGGCGATGGTTGAAGCGGCTGAGCCTGCGCGGCAGGGGGCTGGGCCTTGGATAACCGGGGGGCGTCTTCCAATTTCGGGCTATCCGTTTGCTTCCCGTTAAGTTTCGGCTGGTTCGAATTGTTGTCCTCGTCCGGATTTGCCGCATGTGAATTCTTGTCCGAATAATACATCGTATTCTTTGGCGGCGTCGGGTCCGGCTGGGTGACCTCCACAAATATTGTCGGCGGGGTGTCCTGCTCGGCTGGTTTCGGTGTCGGCAGAACTTTTTTCACGACTTGATGCGCCCAGGAAGGCATGTGCAAATGCTGCCACCAGCCGTATTTCTTCCCCACTTCGAACCCTCCCCAAATCACGAGATGAATCAGCAGGGACATGACCAAGGCCACGAACAGCCGTTCCTGATCGGAACGGCTGAAGCGCAAGGAACCTGGTCCGGCATCAACCATGAAAGCATACTTTGCCCGACCCGCGCTTCCCCGGCAACGTTACAATATAAATTGCCGGTTTCCCCCATTTCCCCGCTTGCGGTTTGGCGGGGTTTTGTTTTCATCGGGCCATGCCGAGTGTCGCCCTTGCCGCCATCGTTAAATATTGCGATCAAACCCTGCGCACCCGGGAGGTGAACGACTACGATAAAGCTGTCAACGGGTTGCAGATGCAAAATTCGGGCAAAGTCACCAAAATTGCCGCGACCGTGGATGCCAGTCTCGCCACGATCCAACTCGCCATCGCTGCCAAAACCGATTTGCTGATGGTGCATCACGGCCTATTCTGGGGTTCCCGTCAGCCGTGGACCGGAAAGAATCATGAGCTGATCCGATTGCTCGTGGAAAATGACCTGGCCGTTTATAGCTCGCATCTGCCTTTGGATCTGCACCCGAAACTGGGTAATAACGCGCAATTGGGAGCGGCGCTGGGACTGAAAAACCTGAAACCATTTTTTGCCAGTCATGGTCAGAAGATCGGGATGCAGGCACGCCACCGCATTTCGCGGGATGAGCTGGCCGAACGATTGCGCCGGGCCACCGGCACAACGCCGATCATCCTTCCCGGCGGACCTGAACGATGCGAACGCATCGGGATCGTCACTGGCGGTGCGGGAGCGGAATTAACCGTGGCGGCCGCTGAAGGCGTGGATACGTTTATCACCGGGGAAGGTCCCCATTGGACCTACGCCCTGGCGGAAGAGTGCGGGCTAAATACATTTTACGGAGGTCATTACGCGACCGAGACGTTTGGGGTGAAAGCCCTGGCGGCAGATCTCTCCAGGAAATTCAAAGTGCCGTGGGAATTTCTGGATCACCCCACGGGATTGTGAAACGCACGCCGAGGCGCGGCGTCGGTCTCGCCCAAAAAGCTAGGCGTAGAATTGGGCAAACGCATCCCAGGCCGTTGATTCGCTCCATTCGGGAACAAGTTTGACCGCCGGTTCGGTGTTTGTGCGGTTCATTGGTTCGCTGAAATCTTCCTGCTTCGCGAGTTTTAACTCGCAAGTCCAACCGAGCCTGGATTTTGTCTCGCGCGCAACGCGCCGGGCAAACTCGCCTTGTTTTTCAACATAACCGCTGGGATTAATCCGAAGCAGCGACTCCTTTGTCGTGGCGATCTTTTGGGTAAATTGCAAATACACCTTTGTGAGCAGATCGATCGGGATGTTATCGCGCAAATAATCCGGCGTTTTCACCTCGACCGGCTTGCCGGCCTTCCAGTTTTTCATCAGAAACGCGGTGAATCGGGGCTCCTCAAATGGGCCGAAGGGATTGGGAATGACAAATTTCCCGAGTGGCAGCCGCGCTTCGAGGCAATAATAACGAAAATACTGGTAGGTCAACCCCTTGGAAAGGCCGTAGGGCGAGAAAGCCCGCCGGGGTTCATCCCCGGCTCCCTCATCGTTCTCGAAAACACTGCCGGTAAGCAGCGTCGGACATTGCAAAACGTCAAGGACACTCCTGAGCTTATGCGCGTTATTTTGCAGCGCCCGCAGGGTATCAAAATCAGCGCTCTTGTAATTCGTCAGGTCCGCCGCGTGGTGACAGAGCAAATCAAATTGTTCAGCCCCGGCGAGCTGGAGAAAAGTTTCCGAGCCGAATGGTGATCCTGGCACAAACCGGCAAAGAGGTTTCAAAGTTTCCACCCGCGCCCGCCGGGCGCCGGTGTAATTCTCCATTTCGCCAGTCACCGGACAAACGACTTCATGCCCGGCCTGCGCCAGACTTTTGACAAACCAAAAACCGGTGAATGAGCTGGCGCCGGTGAAAAGAATTTTCATGCCCGATTATTGCAGGTGGATTTCGGGATTAAAGTCCGGCTGGTTCTTGTCCTTGTCGGATATGACAACCGGCTCCAGCGGCCACTGGATGCCGAAACGCGGGTCATTATACCGCAATCCCCGCTCACGGTCGGGGGCGTAGTACTCGGTCACCAGATAGAATGCCTCGGTGTCCGGTTCCAGCGTAATGAAGCCGTGGGCAAAGCCTTTGGGCACGTAAAGCATTGTGCGGTTCTCCGCCGTGAGCTCGACCGTGAAATGTTTTAAAAAGGTCGGCGAATCCTGGCGCAAATCAATGATCGCATCAAACAACGCGCCGCGCAGGCAGCGGACAATCTTGTCCTCGGCTTTGGGTGCAAGCTGGTAATGCATGCCCCGCAAGGTGCCCTTGTATTTGCTCGCGGAAGTATTTGCCTGGACGATATTATGATCCAGGTTGTGCCGCTGATATTCCTTTTCGCAAAAAAACCGGGCAAACCAGCCGCGGTCGTCACCGCGTTTCTCGAGATCGATCACGTAGGCGCCTTTGAGCGGGGTTTCAACAAATTTCATAAAATCATTTGGGCGCAAGCTTCTTCTTGATCGAACGGAGCCGCACAAACTGGTCGCCCTCGAAATCTTTCAAGTTGAATTTGTGCTCCTGGTATTTCTTTAAAAGTTCCTCCAGGCCGCTTTGCAAATTGTACTTCAGACGGAAATCCGGAAACATCGAATAAAGCTTGTCAAATTTGACGCGATAATTCCGCGGGTCAGGGCCGACCTCCCCGGTGTAGACCACCTTGGCGCCGGGGACCAATCGTTGGACGGCATCACCCACGTCGCGCACCTGGTAATTTTGCTCATTGGCCCCGATGTTGACAGATTGATTGTGGATTCTTTCTCGTGGAGCCCCGGCAAACAGCACAAAGGCGCGCGCAATGTCGTGGCAATGCACCAGCGGCCGCCAGGGCGTCCCGTCGCTCATGATGCGGATATCCCCGCGCGTAATGGCGCAGGCGAGCAGATTGTTGGCGACCAGGTCAATCCGCAGATTGGGCGAATAACCGTAGGCAGTGGCGTTGCGCAAAAAGGCCGGCGAAAAATTCTTGTCCGCCATCGGCGCAACATTTTTCTCCGTGTCCACTTTGGAAACCGCATAAGCCGAAACCGGATTGAATTTGGCGCTTTCATCCAGGTCAAGGGTTTCACCTTTGCCATAAACAGAGCAGCTGCCGGAGAATAAAAACTTTGGCACCCCGGCGTTTTTGGCGCGCCGGGCCAGCTCGATCGAGCCGTCGCGGTTGGTGTCATAAGTCAGTTTCTCGTCAAGGTCACCCATCGGGTCGTTGGAGATCGCAGCGAGATGGCAAACGGCGTCGTATCCCTCCAAATCTTTTTCCGTGAGGGAACGAAAATCCGCGTGGATTTCCTTGTCGGCCGCGGGCAGGGGCTCCCAGTTGCAGCCCTCGAAATAACCAATATCAACACCAGTGACCAGGTGGCCTGCGTCCTTCAGCAATTTGACCAAATGGGGGCCAATGTAGCCACGATGTCCGGTTACGAGAATCTTCATTCGTTATTTTTGCCGGACTAATTTATGTGGGTCAAAACTTTTTCCGAAATCTTTTGGCCGATCGCCAGCGAAGCGGTGGCGGCGGGCGACGGCGCATTGATGACATGCAGGATGCCGCGCGCCTCCTCGAAATGAAAATCCTCGATCAACTTGCCTTCCGGCAGCATCGCCTGCGCGCGCACACCCGCGCCGCCCGGCTCCAGATCTTCCTCCCGGATTTCCGGCACCAGCCTTTGCAGCGAGCGCGTGAATTCCGCCTTGGAAAGTGACCGGTGAATTTCGTAACCGCACATGCTCGGGTATTTGAACATGAATTTCCACAAGCCGGGGTACAGCAGCGATTCGGACAAGTCGCGGAGGTTGATGGTGGTCCACTTGTAACCCTCACGCGCAAAGGCCAGGACGGCGTTTGGTCCGGCTTCCACGCCGCCCAGTACCAGGCGCGTGAAGTGGACTCCCAGGAAAGGAAATTTCGGGTCGGGCACTGGATAAATCAAGTTCCGCACCAGGTGCTGCCGAGCCGGCTTGATCTTAAAATATTCGCCACGGAACGGGACGATTTTCGCAATCGGCTTCTTTCCCGCCGCGCGGACCAGACGGTCAGCGTGCAGTCCCCCGCAGGTGACCACGAAATTTGTCCGGAAATTCCCCGCCGGTGTCTCGATCACCCAGCACGCGCCGTCCGGAACGATTTTATCCGCTCGTGTGTTGAGCTTGATCTCGCCTCCGGCCTTGCGGATCAGCTCGCCCAGTTTTTCGCAAACCCCGGGATAATCCACAATTCCTTCCTGCGGCACATGAATGGCGGCCAGCCCGGCGGCATGGGGTTCGATTTCCCGGATTTGTGACGGGTTAAGCTTGCGCAGCCCTTCCATTCCGTTGGCATTGCCGCGTTCCAGCAGATTTTCCAGTCGCGGCAATTCACTCTCCTCCGTGGCGACCACGATCTTGCCGCAAATTTCATGGGCGATGCCGTGTTCCCGGCAAAACGTCACCATTTGCTTCAACCCGCCAACGCTCAGCCGGGCCTTTTCCGAGCCCGGTTTATAATACAGGCCGGAATGCAGGACACCGCTGTTGTTGCCTGTTTGATGCGCCGCAAGGCGGGCTTCCTTTTCCAGCAGCAGGACCTTCAATCGTGGCTGCGCCTGCAATAGCCGGTGCGCCGTGCCCAAGCCAACAATGCCGCCGCCCACGATGGTTACGTCGTAAACCATGAGATTTATTTCAACCAGGGCGGGCTGCCGGATTCGACAAGCCGGGTCAATTCCTCGCGGTCGCGCTGCGTATCCATGCAGGCCCAGTAACCCGGGTGCTTATGGATGCTCAACTGTTCGTCGTGTGCCAGCTTCACGAGGGGATCGCGCTCAAGGACGCAGCCGGGATCCTCTGAAAGATATTTGAGAAAATCACGTTTGAAGAAAAAATAGCCGCCGTTGATCCAATGGTTGTCCAGATCCGGCTTTTCGGCGAATTCAACCACCCGATTGCCCTCAATTTTGATCTCCCCGAACCGCGAGGGCGGGTTGACGCCCAAAACTGTCCCGGTTTTTCCCTCCTTGAGATGGTGTTGGAATTCCTTCGCCAAATCGGCGTCCGTCAAACCATCACCATACGTTACCGCAAAGTGCCTGGCCTTGCCCAAATACTTCCTGGCGGCTTGGGCGATGCGGCTACCGGTCATGTTCTTTTCGCCGGTGTAAGCCAGCGTCACTTCCCAATCCAGTTCCACTCGTGACTCGTGTACCGAAACCTGGTTTGATTTCAAATCGATGGTGCAATCGTTGTTATGCAGGTGAAAATCACTGAAATAATCCTTCACGGCATCAGCCTTGAATCCCAGGCAAAGAACGAACCGCCGAAAACCATGCCGGGCATAAATCCGCATCACATGCCATAGAATCGGGTGTTCACCAATCGGCACCATTGGTTTGGGCCGATACTCGGTCTCTTCCTTGAGGCGCGTCCCGAGTCCGCCACACAAAATCAGGACGGGAATATCAGAGGTTTTCACCACAGAATTTTACGAAAGGTGCGCTTCAAAGAAAGTCTGAATTTTGTTCGTGCATTTTTCACGGGATGCTTGCCTGGTCTCCGGGAGCAAAATGTTCCATGCCGCGAGGTCTTTGTTTTCTGGAACTGGTTTTTGCCGTTCCTTTTAAGGATATGTTTCGGAAAAACCTTGTAATCAAGCCTTTAGTTGTTTATTCTCATTGCTGATGCAATTAATGTCTTCAACCATTGCGTCCCGTCGTCAGCCAGGGTTTACACTAATTGAACTGCTCGTTGTGATCGCGATCATTGCGATTTTGGCGGCGTTGCTGCTGCCCGCTTTGGCCGCGGCAAAGGAGCGGGCGAGAGTCATCCAATGTCTCAATGATATGAGGCAATTGGAGGTCTGCTGGATGATTTATCTCGGAGATAATAACGACCGGCTGGTCCTCAATTGGATTCCCAATTCACTCCCCCCTCCCGCCGCTTGGGTTTTGGGCAACGTGCGAAATTCGCCCACCGATATTACCGGCATTACCAACGGCCTTTTATACCAGTATAATACTTCCTTGAATATTTACCGTTGCCCTGACGCGGGTTTAATCGGCGGCGTGACGCCGGTTCGTACGGTTTCGATGGTGTGCCGGGTGGGCGGTGCCAACACTCAAGACGCCAATCAATGGGGTGTTTGGGATTCCTCCGCTTCTGATTTGGGGACGGCCTACCCGATGTATAAAAAACTGGCGCAAATGAATAACCCCGGGCCCGCGTCGGCCATGGTTTTCGTGGATGAAAGCATTAACACAATTGACGACTGTATATTCGGGGTAAATTGGACGGATTGGCGGAATTCTCCCACGGCGCATCATAACCGGGGCGCGACATTTTCGTCTGCCGATGGCCATGTTGAACGTTGGCAATGGCAGGGATTAACCGTGGATCAAAGCTACAATGTCTACCCTTCAAACCAGGCTCAAATGAACGATTTGCAAAAGACTTTGAACGCCATTGCCTGGCCGGTCGGTCCGTGATTTCTCGCAGGTTTTGATTCTGTCTTTTCCAAACTTGTTTGTTTCCCGTGCTTTCGCCTAATCTGACGGCGCTTGAGCACCAAAATCATCACCACCATCCCCGTTTGCAACGGCGAGAAATTTATTGTTCAAACCCTGGAATCCATTGCCCGTCAAACCTTGCGACCCGATCGGGTGGTGGTCATCGACAATTGCTCAACCGACCGTACCAGGGAGTTGGTGAAAAGTTTTCCGGGCTTCCCCTGCGAGTTCACTCGCAACCCCGCCAACCTGGGCTTGTTCCAGAATTTTAATCGTTGCCTGGATTTCGCCCCGGAAACGGAATTTCTGCACATCCTCCACGCCGACGACACCATCAAGCCGGAGTTTTATCAGGCCATGACAACTGCGCTTGCCGGTGTTCAGGACCGCGGTCAGGCTTGGTGCATTGACGAGCGAATAGACGAAAACAACCGTCAGTTGAGCTTTTCTGGCAAGGAGGATGGAGCAGTGGAGTCTCTCACGCGGGACCAGTTTCTTCAGCGCAAGGCGGAGATCGGCAATCAGGCTTTCTGCGCCACGCTGCTTCGCACCAATTACCAGCCGTCGCCGTGTCTTTTCCCTCTCGATTACCCGATTTTAGGGGACATGATCTTTTGGGCTGCCTTCGGTGCCCACTGCGATAGAATCGTTCATGTCCATCGCGCCCTTGCCAACTACCGTTGGCACGGCTCCACTGAAACAGTTCTTCGCGGCCCAACGATTCAGTCCCTGATTTTTGACGAATGGCGCACCATGGAAACCAACGAAGCCTTGCGCGGACGCGGTTGGAGCGCCTATCGCAAAATGAAATTAAAAGGCCTTCTGGCCGTGCGCTCAGGTATCAAAGCCAAAAGGGTGCGCCAAAACGGCGATCCGAAATATTCCAAGGAAATTGTAAGGGCCGCGACCAGCATCACCGGCCAACCGATTTGGCTGGCCGGCCAGGTTCTGGTGGAGCTTCGCGATTTTTACCTCTTCAAGCTCCGACGCCGCACGCGCCATCCCAAGAATATCTACGGATGATAATCCAGCTCAGGCGGCTTTTATGTTGACCAAGCCGATACGCATTACGGCCGTGTGGAGGACGCGCAGATGGCCATCTGCCACATGCTGTGCTACGCGTTTCTGGAAAATCCCGGCTGGGTCGGCTGATAAATTCAACCAGTTTTCCGCGACGAAAGGACACTGTCAATTGGCCCAACTTAAGTTGCCGGAAGAGCTGACAAGAAACGGATTGTCAGCCATTTGGGATTTTTGTTCTAACTTGGGTTGGCCGCAAGCTTTACTTGGTTGGGCATTGTTACGAATCAGCGTCAAAGAATGCCCAAAACAAGGTGTGAATCGCTGCCAAAAACTGCTTTCTATTAATCATTTAAGGCTTGATTAAAATTGGCGGTAAGATACGATATCGCAGATTTTCAATTAATGTATATCGCCTACCCGGCGATATATCTCTCAAGGAGCATATGTTTAACAACAACTTTTGTGTCTGGCCCGCAAAACAAGCGAACTGCAACTGGTTCTTCCCTTACGCCGTGCTTGCAGTCGTGCTGTGGGGAGGCTTGCCATCGGCGGCCTCCGCCCAGACGCGACCGCTGCAAACGGTTCATTGGCATTTAACGGAAAAGGCAGGCCATTCATTACCGATAGGGCGTCTATCCGGTGACGTCCGGCTGAATCTGACAATCGGATTGCCGCTGCGAAATCAAGTATCCCTCTCCAGCCTTCTAGGGCAGATATATGACCCGGCGAGCACGAACTATCATCATTATCTGACCCCGGAAGAGTTCGCCGAAAGATTCGGTCCGACCGAGGCCGATTATCAGGCGACAATCGCGTTCGCCATTCGAAACGGTTTGAAAGTGACCGCCACGCATCCAAACCGCACTTTGTTGGAAGTAAGCGGAACTGTAACCGAGGTGGAGCGTGCTTTGCATGTCAAAATGCTGACGTACCATCACCCTGTCGAAAACCGGGTTTATTATGCGCCTGATACCGAGCCGACACTGGATTTGAGCAATTCCGTCCTGCAAATCAGCGGCCTCGACAATTATTCGTTGCCGCATCCTCGATTGGTGGCGAGACCGCTCTTTCAGGGGCAGAATGTATCCGCTAATACCGGCTCGGGTCCCCAGGGAACATATCTGGGAAAGGATTTTCGCGCGGCCTATGTTCCGGATTCGAGACTGGACGGCTCAGGTCAAATCGTCGGCCTGCTCCAGTTTGATGGCTATACTGCCAGCGATATTTCGTATTACGAAAGCCAGGCTGGACTGCCGAGCATTCCGCTTTCCAATGTGCTGCTGGACGGTTTCAGTGGGCTTCCGACGGGCAGTGGCGGCGAGGTCGAAGTGTCTCTGGATATTGAAATGTCGATTTCGATGGCGACGAACCTCTCCAAGGTAATTGTTTATGAGGCGGGACCCAACGGCAATTGGCACGACATTTTAAACCGGATGGCCACGGATAACCTAGCCAAACAACTCAGTTGTTCGTGGTACATACCCAATGGCGGTGCTGATCCGGTGGCCGACCAGATTTTTCAACAGATGGCGGCCCAAGGCCAATCTTTCTTCAGTGCCTCCGGCGATGATGACGCTTACACCGGTTTGATTCCTTTTCCCGGTGACAGCCCCTACATCACTGAAGTCGGCGGCACCACCTTGACGACCAGCGGGCCCGGCGGCACGTGGGATTCTGAGACGGTTTGGAATTGGGGGAATGGCATCGGCAGCGGCGGAGGAATCAGTACCCAGTATCCAATTCCCGCTTGGCAGACAAATATTAACATGACTGCGAGCCAGGGATCCACCGTCCAGCGCAATACCCCCGACGTCGCCCTCACGGCGGACAACGTTTACGTCCGTGCGGATGGGCACGATTATTTCGTGGGCGGCACGAGTTGCGCCGCACCGTTGTGGGCAGGGTTTACTGCCCTGGTGAACCAACAAGCCCGTTTTGCCAATCAGCCAGCCGTTGGATTCATCAACCCCGCAATTGATGCGATTGGCAGCGGTTCGGAATACTCAGCTGACTTTCATGATATTTCCACTGGAAATAATGAAAGTCCGGCAAGTCCATCCAAGTTTTCTTCGGTCACCGGCTATGACCTTTGCACAGGTTGGGGCACTCCGGCCGGGCAGCATTTGATCAATGCACTTGCGAATCCCGAACCCCTTCAAATTAGCCCGCAAACCGGTTTTAGCTCGATTGGCGGCGTGGGCGGACCGTTTACTGTCACATCGCAAAGCCTGGTTTTGACCAATTCGGGAACCAACACACTGAACTGGATTCTCGTCAATACCTCGTTGTGGCTCAGCGCCTCGTCCGCGAGCGGTACGTTGAAGCCCGCCGGTCCGGCTGATACCGTCACGGTTAGCTTGAATTCCACCGCCAGCAATCTTCTGGTTGGTAATTATACTGCAGACATACTGTTTACTAATCTCAATGACAACACCGGCCAAGGCCGTCAGTTCACATTAAGTATTATTAGTCCTCCTTCGATTACCCAACAACCGACGAATCAAGCCGTGCTGGATGGCGAAACCGCAATGTTCGGCGTTGGTGTCTCAGGCGGTCAGCCCATGTATTTTCAGTGGCAATATAACAGCAAAAATCTGACCGATGGTGGAAACATCGTTGGATCAGCTACCACCGGGCTGACGATCAACAGTGCCTCTCAAACGAACGTCGGAGCCTACAGTATTATTGTAAGCAACGCCGCTGGTGTGGTTTCCAGCAGTAACGCGTCGCTGACGATTATTCCGTCAGCGCCGGTGATCACCCTCCAACCAAGCAATGAGACGGTGGTTGTCACCGGCACTGCTCAATTCAGCGTTAGTGCGGTTGGCACCAAACCATTCTCTTACCAATGGAACTTCGACGGAACAAATATCGTTGGTGCCACCAACGCGAGCCTGACGCTGACGGATCTCCGATTTGACGAGTCTGGCATTTACGCGGTAGTCATAACAAACATCCATGGTGCGATTGAAAGTTCCAATTCTATTTTGACCGTATCCCCCTGTGATCCGGTCCCACCCGGGATTGTCAGTTGGTGGCCGGGTGAAAACAGTCCAGATGATATCATTGGCGGGAACAACGGGACATTAAGCGGCAGCGTGAGTTACGGTCCGGGCGAGGTGGGCCAAGCGTTTGTGTTCAGTGCCGACCAGGCGGTGGTTGAATTGGGGAGCCCCACCAATCTGTATCTGCAGAATTTTACGATCGAGAGCTGGATCAAACGTTCCAGCACCAGCGTAAGTTCGTTGGACTACAATGATGCCGATTTGTTTGCGTTCGGGGTTGGGGGCTACGGATTTGGCCTCTTTGCCAACGGCAACCTGTTCTTGACGCAGATTGGGACGGGAAATGTGTCGGTCGGGACCACGGTGACGAATACGAGTTGGCATCATGTGGCGGTGACGAAGAACGGCGGGACGGTGGTGTTTTATGTGGACGGCGTGGCGTATCCGGCGTCGGGCTATAACCCGACCTTTGTGTTCAACAGCGTAGTGGCATTGGGTGCGAACGGTGGCAGTCAAGGGAACAGTTTTTATGGGTCGATTGATGAATTATCGGTTTACAGCGGGGCCCTGTCTGCTAATGAGATCCAAAGCATTTATCTGGCGGGCGGAGGCGGTAAATGTTTCACGCCCACACAACCCTCGATCATTGACCAGCCAGCCGACCAGACGGTGACCGTTGGTCAGAGCACCAGCTTCAGCGTGTCTGCCAGTGGCACGCCGCCGTTGATGTATCAATGGAGTTTTGACGGGACGAACATTGCCGGTGCCACCAATACGACCATCACCCTCAATAACCTACAGTTCGCCAATGCCGGATATTATGGCGTGCTCGTGAGCAACTTGGCTGGATCTATTTTGAGTTCCAATGCTGTCTTGACCGTTGACGCGCCAGCGCCATGTGATCCGGCGCCGTCCGGGATCGTCAGTTGGTGGCCTGCGGAGGGCAATGCCGATGATATTATTGGTGGGAACAACGGCACCTTGAGCGGCAGCGTGAGTTACGGTCCGGGCGAGGTGGGCCAGGCGTTTGTGTTCAGCGCCGACCAGGCGGTGGTTCAATTGGGGAGCCCGACCAATCTGTATCTGCAGAATTTCACGATTGAGAGCTGGATCAAGCGTTCCAGTACCAGCGTGAGTTCGTTGGACTACAATGATGCCGATTTGTTTGCGTTCGGGGTTGGGGGTTATGGATTTGGCCTCTTTGCCAACGGCAACCTGTTCTTGACGCAGGTTGGGACGGGAAATGTGTCGGTCGGGACCACGGTGACGAATACGAGTTGGCATCATGTGGCGGTGACGAAGAACGGCGGGACGGTGGTGTTTTACGTGGATGGCGTGGCGTATCCGGCCCCGGGCTATAACCCGACGTTTGTGTTCAGCAGCCCGGTGGCATTGGGTGCGAATGGTGGCAGTCAATGGAACAGTTTTTACGGGGCGATCGATGAGTTGTCGGTGTACAGCCGGGCGTTGTCTGTCGGCGAAATCCAGAACATTTATCTTGCCGGAGCTGGTGGCAAGTGTCCGCCGGCCAGCGCTCCGACCATTTATAGTCAGCCGGCAAACCAGACGGTGACAGTGGGACAGAATGCCAGCTTTAGTGTTTATGCAAGCGGCACGCTGCCGTTGAAGTATCAATGGAGTTTTAACGGGACGAGCATCGCCGACGCCACCAATGCGACCCTGACTCTGAGTGACGTGCAGTTCACCAACAACGGTAATTATGCCGTGCTGGTGAGCAACCTGGCTGGATCGATTTTGAGTTCCAACGCCGTCTTGACCGTGAATATGCCAACGCCATGTGATCCGGCGCCACCAGGGATCGTCAGCTGGTGGCCTGCGGAGGGCAATGCCGATGATATTATTGGTGGGAACAACGGGACATTGAGCGGCAGCGTGAGTTATGGTCCGGGTGAGGTGGGCCAGGCGTTTGTGTTTAGCGCCGACCAAGCGGTGGTCCAATTGGGGAGACCGACCAATCTGTATCTGCAGAATTTCACTGTTGAGAGCTGGATCAAACGTTCCAGTACCAGCGTGAGTTCGCTGGATTACAATGATGCCGATTTGTTTGCGTTTGGGGTTGGGGGTTATGGATTTGGGCTCTTTGCCAACGGCAACCTGTTCTTGACGCAAGTTGGGACGGGAAATGTGTCGGTCGGGACCACGGTGACGAACACCAGTTGGCATCATGTGGCGGTGACGAAGAACGGCGGGACGGTGGTGTTTTATGTGGACGGCGCGGCGTATCCGGCCCCGGGCTATCACCCGACGTTTGTGTTCAGCAGCCCGGTGGCATTGGGTGCAAACGGCGGCAGTAAATGGAACAGTTTTTACGGGGCGATAGATGAGTTGTCGGTGTACAGCCGGGCGCTGTCTGCCAGCGAAATCCAGAACATTTATCTCGCCGGATCTGGTGGCAAGTGTTCGCCTTTCGCACCGCCAGCAATCATTGGCCAGCCGACCAACCAGACGGTGACCGTGGGGCAGAGTGCCAGCTTCAGTGTGTCTGCCAGCAGCGCGCTGCGGTTGACGTATCAGTGGAAGTTTGATGAAACAAACATCAGCGGTGCCACCAATGCAACTCTCATTCTTAATCATGTGCAGTTTGCCGATGCAGGAGATTATGCCGTGCTCGTGAGCGATCAATTTGACTCGATCATAAGTTCCAACGCCGTTCTCTTTGTGAACGACAGGTTGGATCACTTCGCTTGGAACCAGATACCCTCCCCCCGCTTTGTGGATGTGCCTTTTACCGTTGTGATTGAGGCTGAGGATCCCGCCAACGCTTTATTCACTAATTTTAACGGAACTGTCTCCCTGAGTGCCGTCAGCGGGTTATCAATCAATCCATCGGTTTCAACCGCTTTCAATCAAGGCATATGGACCGGTTCAATCACGGTATCCCAGCCGGCAACGAATTTGGTACTGCAAGCCATGGACAATGCCGGCGATTTAGGGTTGGGGAATGTGATCGACGTTGTGAACCCTCCGACCTTGGAATTCAACCAGAACGGAAGTCTTTTGTTCATGTACTGGCCGATTACCTACCCAAATTTTGTCCTGGAAATTTCCGCGAGTCTTTCCCCGGCTGAATGGGTGCAGATCGCCAATCCTCCATTGCAAATTGGCAATCAATATTTTGAAGCCATTCAAATCGGTAATTCGAACGAATTCTATCGCCTGCATTTTATTGGACCTTAGCCGTAACCATGCCGTAGGAAGTTAATTTTTCATGTGATTGAGCAAGAGAAAACCGATTGCTGTTCCTTGATGACATTCTCGCAATCAGCCCGCCCATTGTAGCAGCGCCACACCGCCAGCGGACTGATGCCGGCGGCTGGCTGGTCACCAGTGGCATTTTTCCAGCTGAATTGTTCCGGCTTGGAGGCCAGTCGGATTCAGGTTCCGAAGGCGAAGCCCAAATATTTGGATCACCGGCGACCACTTTTGGTTGAATTTGACTTGGTGATCAACTAAATTTGGAATTCTAAAGATTTATACGCATTGGAACATTTTTCGAGAAGCTTTCTATCATCGTGCCACCCACTTCCACGAACACCACTTCAGCGCAAGATTGGCCGCTGGTCTCCATCCTGATCGTCAATTATAACGGCGCGCAAGTGCTGAACGACTGTTTGATCTCCCTGCGCCAAATCACATATCCGCACTTTGAAGTGGTGGTGGTGGATAATGCCTCGACTGACGCCTCGGGTAGCGTTCTGGCACAGCATCCATCGGTTCGGGTGGTTCAGAGCGACACCAATCGAGGATTTTCCGGCGGAAACAACTTCGGCCTGTCATCATGCTCCGGCCGGTTAATCTTGTTGCTCAACAGCGACACCATAGTCACCCCCGACTTTTTGCAGCCGCTGGTCGGATATCTGCACGCGCATCCGCAGGTTGGCGTTGTGCAGGGCAAGATGATTTTGAGCCGTCACGGGAATGCCTTGGATGTTTGCGGCTCATTCCTGACAGGTTTTGGTTTTTTGTATCATTACGGCTATTGGAAACAGGATTCGGAAAAATATGATCGCAGCTATCCGGTCTTCACGGTCAAGGGCGCTTGCCTGCTGTTTCGCGTGGAAATGATTGAGGCGGCCGGGGGGTATTTATTCAATGAGGATTTTTTTTGCTACTATGAGGAGACCGATTTTTGCCACCGCGTCTGGCTGGCGGGATATGAAGTGCATTTTGTCCATGATGCCAGGATTCAGCACCTTCAGGGAGCAACCTCGGAAAGCACCCAGGCGAGCGGTTTTGTCCTGCGCCAATATTTAACCAACCAGACCTTTGCCTTGTTGGCTAACTTGTCGGCTGGGTCGCTTTGGCGCATCATGCCGGGTTATTTTCTGCTTTTTTTCGGGAGCATGATTCTGGCCGCCTTAACCGGCAGAAAGATAGTTTTCGAAGCCCACAGGCACGCGCTGGTCCGCAACCTGCATCGACTGGCAAACATTCGCTCCCAACGGCGTCTGGTGCGCAAGATACGCAGAAAAAGTGACCATCAGATTTTCCTGAAAGTAATGAAACGGCCCCGGTTGGAATATTATCTGAAGACATTCCAAGGCCGGTTGAGTGAGTACGAAGACCCGCCAATCTGCTAAGCCAAGCCCGTCAAATGTCTTGGAGGCATTTAAAGTCTAAAGACTCGGATGGCCCGACCAAAAATGGCAAGCCTCTTGATCAAGGTGTTTCGGCATGAATGGCTTGACTCCGCATTTTGTGAAAAACCAAAATTGCCGCCAGCAATAATCCCACAGCGATGGCGGACAAGGTGATGTAAAGTAGCCGGGTGGGCATTCGGAAGCGGAAAACCACAGTATGTTCGCCTGGCGTGAGGCAAACGCCGCGCATGATAAAGTTACACCGTAAAAGTTCCGCCGCTTTGCCGTCCACCGTTACGCTCCAGTGACTATCGTATCGGTCGTTGAGCAAAAGAATGGAGGAGTTGGTTGCTTTGGCCTTAAGCGTTATGTCATCCGGTTCATAGCTTTGGTAATCCACCGTCCCGGTATTGGCGTTGGTCGCCGTGGCGGGCCAGTCCTTGGGCGGCGTGGCCACCACCACCGTTTGGGCCGGATCAAAGCTTGCATCTGCCAGTATCTTAAGAACAGCCGGGTCATTAGTGTTGACCTGCCAGTTCGAGTATAATTTGGCCCGGGGCAGGGCACCGGTAAATTCGAACAGGGCTAAATCTCCGTCCGGATTCGTCGTTGCCGTCAGGTCTTCCAACCCGGTGGGACGTGTCACGTCGGGCTTGGCGACGATATCGAAACGCTGCGCAATCCGGAAGCGTTCCTTACCCGGGTCTAGTTTCGTGTTGAGCTCATTCAAAAATCCCGCGGCTCCCAGCAGATAACGCGTATTCGTGAGTTCCCAAAGCCTTGTGTAACGGGTTACGTCGGCCATGGAATGAGGCGAGAGGGCCTCGAGATACTCCTTCAAATCTTCCGGCATGCGGGGCATCTGAATGATGTCGAGCGATTGGATATTGTAATAGGGAAAGTGATGTTGAGCCCATTCAATCCGGTAAATCCCCAGTCCGCCAAAATAGTTGTCCAAGCCGCGCAACTGGCTTTGCGCGTCAAACGGCAGGATCGCAACCCGGTGCTCGTAAGCTTTGTCCCGCAAAAAAGTTTCGACCGAGTTGAGCGATCCGACTTCGTATTTGTTTACATAATCCCAATGGATGACATAAGGAAGATCGGCCCGGATGAAATCAAACAACAGCAGGGCGCTCAACAAACTCAGGGCGATTTTGGTGCGCGATCCGTTAAAATAGCCGGTCATCACCAGAATAAGCAGAACGATGGTGGCGGCGAGCAAACCAACAAACCATCCGGCCTCGCCAATGCTGAAAGTCGCAATTTGCGTGGCCAGATCCTCATCGGCAAATCCCACTTTTTGCAGGTATTCCACCAAAGCCGGTTTTTCATGCGAATACACCAGCCAGCTTGTCAGGCTTAGAATAAATAATACCACGCTTGCAAAAATCCATTTTCGGTCGAACAAGCTCGCGCGTGGCCACCACGCTCCCAGGGAGACCGGTTTGGCCGTGGGATTAAGCTGTGTCCGGATCAGAGCGTTTACCCCGTAGGCGAATAGAATGACCAAAGCCCACGATAGAAAGATGATGAATTTCGTCGGATTCCGGATGGTATTGAAATAGGGTAACCGGTAAAGAATCGCATAAAACGGTGCAAACCGGCCCCATGCCAGCAATAGCGACACGAAGAGAATCGCGCTCCAGAACCAGATCCACCTTTTCTCCACCGACGAAAATACCGAGTCTTTGCGGCGGAAAGATTGACTCACAGTCCAGGCGCCAATCAGTACGACCAGGATACCGCAATAATTTCCATTGCCCGTCTGCCGCATCCATTCCGGATCGGGTACTTGACCCTGACCGCCCGATTCCAGAAAACGATCGTTCGCCGGGGCGCGGCCCATGCCTCCCCAATAAAGCCCGCCTTGATAGGCGTTTTGCAGCCCGGCCGGCATTTGGCTTGGTGTATCCATCTTGAATCCGAACAATCCTGGCACAAACAGGCCCAAAGTTTCCTTTTTCGGCAGGCTCCACTGGGTGGCGTAATCCCATGCCGCCGACTTGCTTGCGGAGTCCTGCGCTGTTCCACCCATTCCCGCGACTCCTGTAACCGCGACCCCAACCAGGGACAACACGGTTTGCAATGCGATAAATCCGGCAAATAGTGTGACGATCGCTACCCGGCCGGTGCTAATAAGCACTCTCTTAAATGCCCCGCCTTCCTCTTCGGCAAAGGACCTAAAAAAGACAAACAGTGCGACGAGAATACTGGCCAAGGCCCCGACATCGGCCGATTCCATCACGTTCATTCCAACGCAAAAGCCGGCGAGTGCGAAGCGAATTCCGCGAATCAGCCAGGATGTTTCGGCGGGGTTGAACATCACCAATGCCATCGCCAGAAAATTGAAGCCCATGGCGATTTCCAGGGAGACAATTCCCCAGCCCGCCACGCCAAAGAACGTCGAGTTGAGCATCGTCGCCACCGCGCCCAAAAATGCGGCCATTGGCGAAAATTTCAGTTGCCTGAAGAAAACCAGCGCGCCGAGTCCCAGGATAAAAAGGCCGATGGGCGCGTAGGAGTTGGCAAAACCGAGCGGTCCAAAGGGTGATTTTAGGGTCCATTCCCACAACAGCTTGATAAGGTCGCTGACATTAGCCGCAGTCGAGCCACCGCTATATCCGAGTGTGTTCAGATCAACCCACATCCCGAACATGGATTGGGGCATCAAACCTTGGTTGGCGACAAATTCGCCCAGCGGCGAGTCATTGGAAAAAGCCACCATCCCTGGTTCAAAACTCTCATGAAAGAGCAAAGCCAAAATCACCATTAGTAAACCGGCTCCAACAAGGCAGGTCTTGGTCTTCCACGCGTGATCGGGACGGGTTTTGGCGCCGGGCATAATCAGTAAAAATAATATTTCAAGGGACTATAGAGGCGCCGGAGCTATCCCTCAAGGCAATTAAGAATGACGGCTTTACAGTTCTTCCTCTGGTTGCTTGACTCGCAAAACCGGATCGTCATAAGCTGATCAAATTTTATAAACGCAGCTTGAATATGGAAGTTCGTACCGTTCAACGCCCTAAATGTCCAGTTTGCTCCGGCCCTGGCGAGGTGTTATATCGAGATCAGGAGGACAGCTTGTTTGGCGCTCCTGGAAAATGGTCGCTGAAAAAGTGCCTCAATGCGCAATGTGGCGGTTTATGCTGGATGGATCCCATCCCGATTGACGACGACTTGATTTACCTTTACCAGGATTACCCCACGCACGGGCCAAAATCGGCCCCGCCGGGATTCAAATTCCGGTTTAGAAACGTGCTTTTGAGTGTTTATGAATCCGTCAAGTTAATACCCCTCGGCATATTAGGGTTGACCGCGGAGAGGCGGCAGTTTTCGGAAATGTTTCTTTCGGATTGTCCCCCGGGACGCGTTTTGGATGTTGGTTGCGGCGAAGGCAAGTTTTTGTATCGGATGTACCGCAAGGGTTGGTCTGTCATCGGACTTGATTTTGATCAAAAAGCGATTGCGGCCGCCAGGCAAAGATATGGCAAATTTGGCTTCGAGTTGTTGCAAACCGACCTGATGACCGCCCGGTTCCCGGAAAACTCATTCGACGCGGTTACTATGATTCACGTCATTGAACATGTGTCGGAACCCGTCGCTGTGCTCGCTGAGGTGAAACGGATTCTTAAACCCGGTGGTCGCCTGGTCTCAACTACTCCCAACATTCAGAGCTGGGCTCATTCCGTCTTCGGCGAATGTTGGCGGGGTTTGGAAATCCCCCGTCACCTGCAAATTTTTTCGCTTCCCGCCTTGGCCAGCTGCGCCCGGAAAGCATCTTTCACCAGAGTCGAGGTGAAAAGTTCCGCAGCCCATGCCGACGTGATCATTGGTGCGTCGTTTTCGATCAAGAAAGCGCGCGAATCCGGTTACAAGTTACGGCTTGGCAGTGACATAGACCCCCTGCGGGCTTTGCGTAGCAGCCTGATGCAATATCGTGAAGCCATCCGTTGGCGTTCACATCCGGAATGTGGCGAAGAGGCGGTTTTAATCTGCCACAAATAATTTACAAATCCCTCTCCCTGCAGTTTTTCGGGTGTTCAGGTTGCTGGTGACTCCAACCAGATTTATGACAAGCCCTTTGAATATGGAAGTGCGCACGGTTCAACGCCCTGTCTGTCCCGTTTGCTCCGGCCAGGGAGAATTGTTGTATCGTGACCAAGAGGACGGTTTATTCGGCGCTCCCGGAAAATGGTCCATCAGAAAATGCCTCAGCATTCAGTGTGGCTTATGCTGGCTGGATCCCGTCCCGATTGAAGAAGACATGCATCGTCTTTACGAGGTTTACTACACGCATGGGCAGAAATTTGTGCAGCCGGGCATCAAGGCGTGGTTGCGTCACACGCTCGTGAGTGCATATGAATCGGTCAAGCTGGTACCCTTGGGCATTCTGGGTTTAACCGCCGAAAAACGACAGTTCTCTACCATGTTTCTCTCCGACCTGCCGCCGGGCCGGGTGTTGGATATCGGTTGCGGTGATGGTCTCCTTTTATATCAAATGCATCTAAAAGGTTGGTCCGTTATCGGACTTGATTTTGACCGGGATGCGATCGAAGCCGCCAGGGAAAAATATGGCAAATTCGGTTTCGAGCTATTGCAAACTGACCTGATGAGCGCCCGTTTTCCGGATAATTCTTTCGACGCAGTCACGATGAACCACGTCATTGAACATGTGCCGGATCCGATCGCATTGCTTGCTGAAGTGAACCGGATTTTAAAACCGGGAGGGCGCCTCGTCTCAATCACTCCCAACGTTCAGAGTTGGGGGCATTCCCTCTTCGGGGAATGTTGGCGTGGGTTGGAAATTCCGCGTCACCTCCAAATTCTTTCACTTCCCGCCTTGACCAGTTGCGCCCGGAGAGCTGCTTTTACCAAAATCGAGGTGAAAAGTTCTGCCGCGAGAGCCGACATGATCTTTGCCGGCTCATATGCCATCAGAAAGGCCCGTGAGTCCGGGACCAGATTGCGGGGCAGTCGTGACATTGAACTGCTCAGGGCCTTGCGCAGCAGCATGATGCAATACCGGGAAGCCATTCGTCGGCGATCTCACGCGGAATGTGGAGAAGAGGCGGTATTGATTTGCCACAAGTAAATCATCACTCTCTCCCACAGCGGCTTTATGGCGGCGGTGCGAATGGCCTGTCTAAAGGCCGTGCTACATGGCTGGATCGTGGGCTATGGAAACGTTGTTTAATTACCATGCACGACTTGTTTGAACCTAGTTTAACCTCGACTTGGATTTGCAGGTTTTAAATACTGCCAGGCTATGCCATCAATTGCGGCTGTTGTCGTCACTTACCACCCTGAGGCGGTGGTTTTGGATAATATGCGCCGCCTGTCGGAGCAGATCGACCAGGTTTTCGTCGTGGACAACGGTTCTGGGGGTGCTTCCTCAAATATCGTTGAGGCTGTCGAAAAACTTCCCGGGGTTAAGGTCATCCGCAACTCTTCCAACCTCGGCATTGCAACCGCGTTGAACATCGGTATCCGGGAAGCGCTCAAAACCGGCGCGGAATGGATAGCCAACTTTGACCAGGACAGCGCCATCACCAAGAATTACTTCAAAGACCTCTTTCACGCCTATGAAATCTGCCCGGAGGCAAATCGCGTGGGGATGATCGTACCGCGCGGTTGGTCGACCACTGTGGCGAAAGTCATGCAGATTGGAACCCCGGTTTGGGCCTTCGTTATGGGAGCACATACCTCAGGCTGTTTGATCAAAAGTGAGGTTATTGGCCAGGTCGGCCTGTACGACGATGACCTCTTCATTGACTTCGTGGATATGGATTATTGTCTGCGACTTAAAAAGCATGGATTCAAGATTTTAAGAGCAATGCAGGTTGTGTTGCATCACGAACTGGGCTCAAAGCAGACCCGAAAGCTGCTGGGCCTTGAGATTTCTTTCAGGGACCATATGCCCTGGCGTTATTATTACATGACGCGCAACCGGCTGCTGCTTTTTCGCAGGTTCTATTTGGTCTCACCCCGTTGGGTTTGTGTTGCCATTGTATTTTTTCTCTACGAATTGGCGCAATTATGCATTGAGCCCGATCGCGGTAAAAAAATCAGGGCAATGTGGATTGGCTTTTGCGACGCTCTGCGCAACCGCAGCGGCCGACACCCGCAATTCCCGGCGTCGGTCACCTGAGTTATTACCGTTCACGTCACGCCCGGTCAGCTTTAAACGGGCTGTTTTTTCTCCAAGCCGCGCTGGCACTCAGGAAAGGTTCGTTCTCTGGTTGTTCACCCTGGGGAAGCTTTTTAGAACTGACAATGATATGAAAAGGCCGGACCGACTCCGCCGACAAAACTTGCATCCCCAGATAATCAAACATTTGAATGACGAGAGAGGTCACAAAGACGTGTTGATGAATGCAGCGGTTTTCGCTGTTTTTTTCACAACGCTGTTTGAAATCATCATGGTCCAGCACGCCCCAGTCCCGGTCCAAGTCGGTGAGTTCCAATACTTCTGGGAGGTGGGTCAAATCATCTTCTTTGGTGTCATTTTGCAGGTCTTGAATCAAGTGTTGCAAGGTGGTTACCGGGCGCCGGTGGTCAAGCGTTCCCTCCTTGTGAGGCAGGATGAGTACGGCACCCCCGTCATCTTTGAGGACACGAATCCATTCCTTCAACGCCCGAAGAGGGTTTGCTGTATGTTCGAGGGCGTGGCAGGAAACAACAAAATCATAAGCCTTGTCAGGAATCATTTCCAAATTAGTCGCTTCGCATACAAATTGGCGACCTTTTGGCTTGTTGGGGGCAAATTCAAATCTAAACCCTTCTGCCAGAGAAGGTTCCCAGACTGTTTTGTAGCCAAAATTGCAATTGTCCAGTTTGGCGACGGCTTGATAGAGTGGAAGTACGCCATTAGGTTGGAGGCCACCACTGGGCCCGCCGATTTCCAAACCAGTGCGATCTGCAACTAAATTTCTACAGGTCGTCAAAGTGGTGGCTTTCGGCGGGAACACGATAGGAACCGCCGCCGCCACAACCCCAAATACTCCGCGCGCCCTGACTGCTTTGCGCAGCTTGGTTCCAATACTGATATTTCCCATTTGTTTTGTTACCCGGGGCCAAACTAGGCTTGTTTAGGCTAATTTTCTTCCTTCGCCACCGGTTTGCAAGCCCTTTCTCCAATCGTCATCCGGATTTCTCCGGCTTAGATCGGGGCCTGATGATTCCTGGGGTTGAGGTTTTTTTCTGCCTGAATAGAGGTTGTTTTCTCAAGGGCGCAAGGGGTTTGCCGGGAGTTTTCGAAGTTTTCGTTTTCATGCGCCCGCCCCAATTTTGACAATTGTTTGCTGGCGCGAACCAGGTCTTTTATTTGCCTGCACTCCATTCCTGACTTGGATTTTTGGCCTCGACTTAAGTTGGCAGTTTTTAAATAGTGGTGAATTATGTCTTCGATTGCGGCTGTTGTCGTCACCTATCACCCCGGACCGGTGGTCTTGGATAATGTGCGCCGCCTGTCGGAGCAGGTTGATCAGATATTCGTTGTGGATAACGGCTCTGCGGGTGCTTCCTTGCAAGTGGTTGAAGCGTTGGAAAAAACTCCCGGTGTCCAAGTGATTCGCAACACCTCGAACCTGGGTATCGCCACCGCGCTCAATCTTGGCATCCGTGCGGCGCTCCAAACTGGCGCGGAATGGATTGCCAACTTTGACCAGGACAGCTCCGTTACCGATAATTACTTCAACGACCTCTTTCGCGCCTATGAAATGTGCCCGCAGGCAAAATGCGTGGGCATGATCGTTCCGCGGGGTTGGTCAGAGGCCGTGACAAAGGTCATACGATTGGTAACTCCAACCTGGGGATTTGTTTTGCAAGCCAATACCTCGGGCAGCCTGATCAAGAGAGAAGTCTTTGAATCGGTTGGTTTTTACGACGATGACTTCTTTATTGACTTCGTGGACATAGACTTCTGTCTTCGCCTTAAAAAACATGGTTTCCGGGTCTTAAAAGCCATGCAGGTGGAGTTGCATCACGAACTGGGATCAAAACAGACCAGGAACTTGCTTGGCTTCAAAATTTCATTCCGCGACCACACGTCGTGGCGCTATTACTACATGATGCGCAACCGGCTGTTTGTGCATCGCCGCTATTATGCCGTTTCTCCGCTGTGGGTCTGCGCTGATATCGGCTGGTTTTTCTATGGGTCCGCCCAATTGTGCCTGGAGCATGATCGCCGAAAAAAACTGAAAGCCATGTATGCCGGTCTGCGGGATGCCCTACGCGGACGCACCGGCCGGCATCCCCTGTTCCCGCCTCCGGCCAAGTGAGCCTGCTGGCAACCGCCACCTAGGCTGGGAAAGGCACTATTTTGGGTTCCGGGATCGGCACAATAAATCGCCCGCCGCGCTGCTGATATTCCGTCTCCCGCTTGATGATTTCCGGTGCAAAGTTCCAAGCCAGCAAAAGGGCGTAATCCGGCTGGTCTTTGAGCAGCAGTTCGGGCGGGCGTACCGGGATGAAGGAGCCCGGCGCGATCTTGCCCTGTTTGAACGGGGTATTATCAATGATATAATCCAGTTCTTTTGTGGTGATACCGCAGGTGTTCAACAGGGTATTGCCTTTGGCCGACGCCCCGTAACCGATGATGCGTTTTCTCTCCGTCTTGAGCTTTCGCAGCAAGGCAGGCAGCTCCGCGAGTTCGCCGGCCAATTTGCCGGCAGCATAATGGTTGAGTGGATTCGTCGCGTCGGTTTCCCTGTAGGGCGTTTTTTTTGCTCCGTCAAAAACGTAATCCGTTCCAAAGTGAACCAACGGGATAGCTCGCGTCGCGCAGATTGTTGCCAGCGTCCCGGGCCCCAATGCATTAGCCGCCCACGACAAATCACGCTCGATTTCACACCGATCCACCAGGTTGTAAGCGGCCGTATTGATGACGGCTTGGGGTGCAAAATGGTCGACTTGCCGTTCCATTTGGCCCGAATTGGTCAGGTCGAAATCGCGGCGGGAAACAAAAATCAGCTCGTAATCTGGTTGCGAAAGCCGACTTAGCGCATGTGCAAGCAGTCCGTCACCACCCGTGGCCAGGATTTTTAAAGGGGAATTCAAGCGACGGGCGGGAAATTCTTGAACTGGCCAACATTCATTCCAATGGTATTAACGATAATTCCCGAGGTGAGGAGTTAATTGCCTGCCGAGGGTTGGGTTGCATCGGCTGGGAGCTTGGATTTGTCGATCACGATTTTCAGCTTCAGAAAACGCTTGATGTCTCCCCAATGCCCGAAGGTAAACCGAAAATATCGGCGGGTAATCCACCAATCGCTTCGCTGCCGATAAGAGCGGATCATCCGTCGTTGCTCAAGGACGTGGTGGCGAAGACGCCAGCAATCCGCCAGCGGCTTGAACAGCGAAATGCGAATAAAAGAAAAGTTGCGAGCCAGTAATGCGCCCGCCACCGCCTCGACCGCGATCAGCGCGACGTGGCTGATTGTCAGCAGCAGCAATGGACCTTGGGAATTCTTTGCAATAATCAGAATCTGATTTCGGTTGGCATAGAAACGCCGGAACTCGCTCGTCCGACCGGTCTTGTCCGTGGATGTCGCTGCCGCGTGGTGTACTCTGGCGGCGCGCACCAGTTCGATTGATTCGCCTGCGATCCGGATCCGCCAGGACAAATCCATCTCCTCGCCGTAAACAAAAAATTCCCGGTCAAAACCGTCGATTTTTTGAAACAATTCACGTTGGATGAAAAAAAAGCTCCCGATGGCAAAGAATTCATCCAAGTTTTCCCCGGGCGAAGGCCTTGTCGTGCAGCCAAAAATGTCGAATCCGGGAGCCCCCCAGCCTTGGCTACCGGGCACGAAGGATTCTTCACCATAACCAAGCTCCGCCGCGGTAAATACTTTTGCCGACGAAGCCTCAGCATGTCTTAACAGCGCTTCCAAGCAATCCCTTTCCAGCCAGCTATCGGGGTTTAAGAAATACAAATATTTCCCCTTTGCTTGACGGGCACCAAAATTGCATCCGCCGCCAAACCCCAAATTTCCTCCCGTTGGTAGAAAACGTCCATTCTTCCAGGATTTCATCTCCTGCTCACAGATTTCCGCCGAGCCATCCTTGGAGGAATTATCCACCATAAGCACTTCGCACCGGTCAAAAATGGTCTGTGCTTTGATAGACTCAAAGAAACGAGCAAACCATTGTTTGCAGTCGTAGCTCACTACCACCAAGGTGACGATTGGCTCCATGCTTTTAAGATAAGTTACTTTTAAGGTAGATTTTAAACTGTTTTTCGTCAATGAGACAATCCAATCATCCCGTTTTGATGGCTGATTCGAATGGTTTAACCCGCAGATAACGGTAAAGTTGTGTCGTCTTTGTCTTTTCCTGGCTTGGGATTCGACTTGGCGTCGTTGCTTATGCGCAAAATGGGCTCATTTATGTCAAATCAGCTTTGTCACCGTCTTGTAAACCTCCTCGACCTTTACCGATTCCATGATCCTGATCAGTTCCTCCCGGGTGCCTTTAATATCACCGCCATCGTATCGGTAAAAATCCAGACCCCGTCCGTTTACCATGGGATTCGGAATGACGACAGTTGAGTTTCCGTGGGGCCAGTTGGTCAGGTTAAGCGTGGGTGCTTCGATGACCATCTGATTGGGGGCTCTCACGGCCGCCGCGAGGTGCATCAGCGCCGTGTCCACGCTCAGGAACGCTGAGCAACGTTTGATCAGTGCGGCGGCAAGTCGTAAACTGGGGGTCTTGATTTCGCGCGTCAGGTCTCGAGCGCCGCGGGCGAGAACCATTTGATGAGCCTGCGTCTCCTCGGGCCCGCCAAAGAGCAGCACTTGGATGTCGCGTCGCTCGCGGTTAAGTGTTTCCACCAGTTCGGCATAGCGATTGATCGGCCATCTTTTCAACGGCAAATTTTTCGTCCCGCCGGATCCCACGTGCATGCCCAGCAGCTTGCGCCCGTTCAGTTGGTTCTCCGCAAGAAAGGTTTCGGCCCATTTTTCTTCTTCCGCCTTTAGAAAAACCTCCATCTCATGTTCTGGCAGGACCTTACGGGCACCGATCAGCGCTAAAACGTCCAGGTTATTCTCAATCGAGTGGCGCGTATAATCCTGTGGCAGGATCCGGTTGCAGAGTTTTCCGTCCAGCCAATGGAAACATTCGTATTCATGGCTGATCCGCGTTTGGGCGCCGATCACACGGGCGACCGCCCGATAGACCATCCGGCTTTGCGGGTGGGTGTTGATGGTTAAATCGTATCCGTTCTTGCGCAATGACCAAATAAACCCAAGGGCCTCCAGCTTCCCGCAGTGGAGCAGATTCTTGTAATGAACGCGGTTGATATGTGGGTTGTTTTCGAGCAAATCCCTGGCGCCCGATTCCTTTGTAAACACGTCAAGGGTTGCCGTGGGAAAGTTAACCCGCAATTCATGAATCAACGGTGTCGCCAACAACGTATCACCGATGCCGGCCAAGGAAATGACCAGAATTTTCACAGCCGGGAAATTTTTTCCAACAGGCCCGTAGTGGATTTGCCGGGCACAAATGGCACCAGGACAATCTTGCCCCCCGCGCTTTCCACCGCACGGCGTTCGTCCTGATTCAACGTTTCCAACGTATAATCACCGCCTTTGACGTATATGTCTGGCTGCGCCACTTTTAGAAAATAAGTGGCGGTCTTGTCTCCGAAAAGACTCACCGCATCCACGCTTTCCAATGCCGCGAGCACCTGCATCCGATCCATTTCGGAATTCACCGGACGCCCCGGGCCCTTGAGTCCGCTCACCGCCGCATCACTGTTTACCCCGATAAGCAAGGCATCGCCAAAATTCCGTGCATTTTCGAGGTAGGTGATATGGCCCACATGCAAGATGTCGAAACAACCGTTGGTCACGACCAGCTTTTTGCCGCTTCGCCTCAGGCTTTTTCGCCATTCGGCCAGTTGATTCGGCTCAATAATCTTATTCCGGAAATTCACCGCGCTAGTCTGCCGTCGCGAACGCCCTTCGCCAACTCGAAAAACAAACCTCCCGTTCCATCGCGGCCCAAATCGCGAGTTTAAAGTGAACGAACCAGGCTGGACGCCGGTTTTTAAGATTTCCAAACTTGTCCATTGCGACTACGTTGCCGGACGACAAATTTATGGCCGAACCGATCCCTTATCTTGACCTGAAAGCCCAGATCAAACCCCTGCGCACAGAAATTGACGCCGCGATCGCCCGGACGATTGACAACTGCACGTTCTGTCTCGGTCCGGATACCGCTCAATTTGAAAAAGATTTCGCCGCCTATTGCGGCGCGCAACACGCCGTCGGCTTCAACAGCGGCACCTCGGCCCTCCACATCGCCTTGATGCTCCTGAATCTCAAGCCGGACGACGAAGTCATCACCACCCCATATACCTTTGCCTCAACTAGTTGGGCTATTTCGTACGTCGGCGCCCGGCCGGTTTATGTGGATATTGAGGATGCCACCTTCAACCTCGATGTCAACCTGATCGAAAAAGCGATTACTCCGCGCACCAAGGCGATCATGCCGGTGCATCTTTACGGCCAGCCTGTGGATCTGGACCCGATCCTGGAAATCTGCCGGAAGCATCATTTGTCCTTGGTCGAGGATGCCGCCCAATCGCATGGCGCCCGCTACAAGGGCAGGGTGGTCGGTACGTTCGGGGAGGCTTCCGGGTTCAGTTTCTATCCCGGAAAAAATCTTGGCGCCTTTGGCGAAGGCGGTGCGCTGGTCACCAACAATGCCGATTTCGCGCGACGCGCCAAGTCCCTGCGCGAACACGGTTCAACGGTTCGTTATTACCATGATGAGGTCGGATTCAATTACCGTATGGAAGGAATCCAGGGCGCGGTGCTTGGTGTCAAGCTGAAGCATCTGGAAAAATGGACCCGCGCCCGCCAGCGAATTGCCAGTCAATACCGTGAACTCCTGGCGGACACGCCACTGAAATTACCCGCCCAAGCGCCCTATGCCGAAAGCGTTTGGTGCCTTTATGTCGCCCGCCACCCTCGCCGCGATGAATTAAAGGCGCATTTGGATGCTAATCAGGTCGGTTGTGCCTTGCATTATCCCCTCCCGCTCCATTTGCAAAAATGCTACACCCACCTGGGTTATAAACCAGGCGATTTTCCCGTGGCCGAAAAGGCCGGGCGCGAATGCCTCAGCCTGCCCATCTATCCTGAGCTTACTGACTCGCAAATCCAGCGGGTGACTGAAGTCATCAAGGACTATTTCAAAACCTGAGGCTTGGGTCAAATTATAATGGTGTCATATATCCCCGGTTTGATGAATTTTAGGGAGGTTGGCAGCCTTGATGCCAGAGTGATGCCGGTTAAGTAAGGTGTTTGCAGCAGCCAGGCAATAAATGGAGGTCCAATCAGCTTGAAATGGATTTTACCATTTTGTGGCAGATTTTTATTGACCTTTGTTGTTTAATTTGCTATCAATCTTGCACTTGCTTCTTATAAAAAAGGATTTATGAAATCACTTAAGTTTGTTTTAGCACTTTTTGCGTGTCTTTTGCTTGGGTTTGCTTCCCTCGCTCAGGGCTTTCTCACAAATGGTCTGGCGGCTTATTACCCGTTCAACGGAAGTGCCAACGATGCTAGTGGAAACGGCGACAATGGGACTTTGGTCGGCGCCGCAACCTATGGTCCTGGAATCAACGGGCAAGGGATGGTTTTAGACGGCAATGGATCCGGCGTGCAATTGGGTAACCCGACAAATTTGCAGCTTCAAACTTTTTCGATTGCAGCCTGGGTTAAGCGAGCCAGCACTTCAGTGGCATCTTATGGAAGCAACGGGTCGGGAGTCATTGCTGCCGGTTCACCGGGCGCCTATATTTTGTATATGAATGGCGATGGAAGTCTAATCTTTGCTCAATTAGGCAATTCCAGTTATCTGCTTGGCCCGGCGATTACGGACACCAACTGGCACCAGTTGACCGTAACCATGATTGGAGGCAGCGTTGTTTTTTATGTGGATGGGTTGGCTCGATCGTCGCAAAGTTACAATGTTACTTTCACTTTCAATGGCAGCTTGGGCATTGGATATCGACCGGACAACGGTGACAATGGTTTTTACGGAACCTTGGATGAAGTGCGCATCTACAACCGCCCTTTGTCATCCGGCGAAGTAGCGGAACTGTACACCGACACAAATAATGTGGCTGATCCTAAGATCACTTCCCAGCCGGTGAGTGTCGAGGGGGGGTTAGGTGGTACGGCCTCTTTCACCGTAGGTGCCACCGGTTTGGCGCCTTTGAGTTTTCAATGGCAACTGAATGGCTTCGATGTCATTAATGCCACGAACGCAACATTGACGCTGACCAACGTTCAGCCGGCTCTCGTTGGTGGTTATGCTGCTGTGGTTTCGGATACGAACGGCTCCTTGACGAGTGCTTCAGCCCTCTTGTCGATATCTAATTATTTCCCCGGCATCTGGCAGGGCTTGGCGGCATACTACCCATTCAACGGAAGCGCAATGGATTGGAGTGGAAACGGTGATAACGGAGTTCTGGCTGGGAACGCGAAATACGGTCCGGGAATCAAAGGACAAGGTCTTCTGCTGGATGGCAGCAGTTCGGGGGTGCAATTGGGCAACCCGACCAATTTGTGGCTCCAAAATCTTTCGATTGCAACCTGGGTTAAGCGAGCCAGTACTTCGGTGGTTTCGTATGGCAGTAACGGGTCGGGAGTCATTGCCGCCGGTTCACCGGGCGCCTATATTTTGTATATGAATAGCGATGGAAGTCTAGTCTTTGCTCAATTAGGCAATTCCAGTTATCTGCTTGGCCCTTCGATTACGGATACAAACTGGCACCAGATCGTATTGACGAAGGTGGGCGCCAACATCGTTTTTTATGTGGATGGGATGCCGAAATCCACCCAGAGTTATAATGTCACCTTTACTTTTAACGGAAGTTTAGGCGTTGGCTATCGACCCGACAACGCTGACAATAGTTTTTACGGCACTTTGGATGAATTGCGCATTTATAACCGGGCTTTGTCGACGAATGATGTTATGCAACTTTATACGCTTTCTTCGGCTGAGCTGATCCAGGATGTTACCAATACTTCCGTCCTTTCCGGTCAAAACACATCCTTCAGCGTAACGGTTGCCAGCAGTTCGCCTTTGTCTTATCAATGGTATTCAAGCGCGCCGGATGATTCGGGCCTCGCCGGTGCTTATGCGCAACTTATCAGCGGCTTTGTTTACCCTGCGGTTGTGACCAATGGTGGTTTCGGTTACGGCGTGGCGCCGAGTGTCAGTTTTGTCGGTGGAGGCGGCACCGGGGCTGCCGGCTTCGCCACGGTGAGCAATGGCGCTGTGACCGCGATCACGATTACCAATACGGGATCCGGCTATAGATCTGCACCGAGCGTTGTGATCGGCCCGCCTAACGGTTTAATTTACGGCGCAACGAACAGCACCTTGACGATCAGCAACGCCAGCGACGATAACGTTGGCAATTATTATGTCGTAATTTCTTTCGGTAGTGGAAGTTTCACCAGTAGTGTTGCGTCGTTGACGTTATTGGAAGCCCCCTTCATCACCAACCAGCCGCTGGGCCAGATCGTAAACGCATATGGCACGGCTTCATTTAGTGTAGTCGCGAACGGAACGTCGCCGCTTTCCTATCAATGGGTTTTGAACGGCACAAATCTTCCAGATGCCGCCGCCAACACGTTGATTATCACTAACGTGACTCCGCTGAATCTGGGGCCATACGCGGTCATTGTTGCCAATAATTACGGTGCCGTGACCAGTTCAATCGCCAATTTGTACATGTATCCCTTCCTGGTAATGCCTTTTTCCGGTGCGATTACTTATTGGGGACAGACCAACATTCTCAGTGTCGGAGCCTGGGGTAGCGGCAATTTGTCCTATCAATGGTATTTGAATGGAGCGGCGATCCTGGGTGCCACCGATCCGATGCTGCTGCTTTCGGATATTCAATTTACCAATGCGGGTTTATATACGGTGGTGGTCAGCAGCAGCTATGGCAGCGTGACCAACACACCGGAACAGGTCGTGGTGAATCCGGCGAACGTTTCCCTCAAGCTCTGTCCAGACGTGGTTATTCAAGGAACGGTTGGATTTATTTATACAATTCAAAGTTCGGCGGATTTGAGCAATCCGAACGCGTGGGTTACCGAAACCAATTTGACCCTGACTCAGCCCATTGAATACTGGGATGATACCAGCGTGGATGTTCATACCAGTCCGGAAAAGTACTATCGCATATTGCCGGGACAGTGAGCAAATCCCCAGCGTTTCCGGACAGAATGTTTCATCCAGCCGCCGGGGGCGAAGTAGAATCCTCCAACAATATTATTGACACAGAGAAATATTCTGGTATCAAATTGACATTGGTGGCCGCTTGCATGGCAATTTTGCTGTTTTGAGCACGATGAGCGGTTCGGACAAAGTTCCCAACCTGCAGATTTTTGCGACAATTCAAATCCGATGCGACTGGGAAAAGCCATAGCTAAAACCCGAGCGAAACCAATCAAATATAGGAGTTAAATGCTTATGAAAAACCAAACTTATAGCGCCGCGCGCAAACCTTGGATTTGTAAAATCATCACAGTCTCGGCCATTGTCCTTCATTCGATTGCGGGCCTCTGCTTCCCAAGTGGAACTGTGGTTGGTTGGGGCGACAATAGTCGGGGCCAATCGACGATCCCAAGCCAACTGACTAACGTTGTTGCTATCGCCGTTGGAAACGCCTCCTGTCTTGCGTTAAGTGGCAACGGCACGGTCACGGGTTGGGGATACAATCCTTATGGTCAGGTTAATGTTCCTATCGGACTGAGCAACGTTGTCGCCATCGCAGAGGGCGATGGGCACTCGCTGGCACTCACGGCTTCCGGAACCGTGGTTGGCTGGGGCAATAACAGCTCCGGGCAAATAAACATCCCAGGCCAACTGACGAACGTGGTTGCCATTTCAGCAGGTGGCGTGCAAAGCATGGCGTTGACTGCTTCTGGTTCCGTGGTGTGTTGGGGTGACAACAGCGCGGGGCAAGGCAACGTTCCCAGCGGTTTGACCAACGTGGTTGCCGTTTCGGCGGGAGATTACTTCAACCTGGCATTGACTAAAAGTGGGAAAGTTGTGGCGTGGGGTGACAATACTTATGGGCAGACGAATGTTCCCGCTGGTTTGAGCAACGTGGTTGCCATCGCAGCGGGTTGGAACGAAAATTATGGCTCAAGCTATGGCCTTGCAGTCACTTCGGCGGGCAGCGATGTGGGGTGGGGCGGCAACCGCGACGGTCAATTAAATTTTCCTGGCGGACTTAGCAACGTGGTCGCAGTCGCCGCAGGATGGTATCATAGCCTTGTGCTAACGGCCAGCGGATTCGTCTTTGCATGGGGGAATAATGATTATGGGCAGTGCTCGATTCCGTCCGGATTAAGCAACGTGGTGGCCATTGCCGCAGGTAACATCAATAGTCTGGCACTAATAGGCAGCGGGCCACCCAATTTGCAAATCACCAGCCAACCGACCAACAGCTTCACTCTTTATGGTCAAAGCGCCACTTTCAGCGTATCCGTCTCCAGTTCAAAGCCCGTTTCTTATCAATGGTATTCCAGCGCGCCGAGCGCATCTGTTCTTGCCGGTGCCTATGCCCAACTGATCGGGAATTTTGTATTTTCCTCGGTGGTGACCAACGGTGGCTACGGTTACGGCGCGGCGCCAAGCGTTAATTTTGTTGGTGGCGGAGGCTCCGGGGCTGCCGGCTACGCCTCCGTTAGCAATGGAGTCGTCACCGGCATCACGATGACCAATGCAGGTTATGGCTACACCAGTGCGCCCAACGTGGTCTTTGGTTCGCCCAACGGTTTTATTTTGAACGCCACGAACAGCACCTTGGTTATCAGCAACGCCAATGCTGGAAACGCAGGAAATTATTATGTGGTTATTTCTTCCAGCCAGGCGAGGACCGTCAGCAGCGTTGTCTCACTGACTTTATTGTACCCCCCCGCCATCACCAACGAGCCATTGGACGAGTTCGTAGACGCTTATGGTAACGCTTTTTTCAGTGTCACGGCCACCGGCACATCCCCGCTGTCCTACCAATGGCTGTTCAACAGTACGAATCTTCCGGGTGCGACCTCCAGCGCTTTGTTGATCACGAACGTGACGCCGCCGAATCTGGGCACTTACTCTGTTGTGATTACCAATTATTATGGTTCAGTCACCAGTTCGGTCGCCAATTTGTACCTGTATCCGTACTTGGAAATGCCGTTCTCGGGTGCGGTTACGTATTGGGGCCAAACCAACACCCTCAGTGTCGGAGCCTGGGGCAGTGGTGATCTTTCCTATCAATGGTATTTCAACGGCGCGGCCATCCCCAGCGCCACGTCATCGAACTTGGTCCTCTCGGGTATTCAATTTACCAATGCCGGTTTGTATTCGGTGGTGGTCAGCAGCCCCTATGGCAGCGTGACCAACACACCAGAGCAGGTCGTGGTAAATCCGGCGAGCATTGCGCTTAAGCTTTTCGCCAATGTGATGATCACGGGAACGGTGGGATATACTTACACAATCCAAAGCTCGACGAATCTGAGCAACCCGAACGCGTGGATTACCGAAACCAATTTGACCCTGACGCAACCGATTGAATACTGGGATGATACCAGCGTGGATGTTCATACTAGCCCGCAAAAGTTTTATCAGGTATTGCCGGGACAATGACAAGCTGGAATATCATCGGCCTGATTTCTGGCACCGCTGGCTGAAGTGGGGTGGAACTGATGTTCCAAAAGGTTTGCCTTTCCGGGATCCTGATCCAAAACCTCTGGTGCCTCCAAGAGCCCGTATTTGGGCCAGCCAGCCAATTAAGTCCATGGCGTTTCGCAATGTTTCCCTATAGCCGCTTCAGTTGAGATGGCAGGCTACGGAGATCGGTCCGATTGAAGAACAAATAGCACCTACGGTAATCATACCCTGCCTCATTCTATCCGCAGGCGATTTCGCCTGTATGCCTTAGGCACGCGGACGGCGCTGGTTCAAATCAAGCACGATCAATATTGAATGGGCTATTCTTTCTCCAAGAAGCATTCGTTTTCAGGTAAGGTTCGTTTAGCGGAATTTTACCCTGTGGAAGTTTTTTAGCGCTTACAATTATGTGATGAGGCCGGATGGATTCTGCTGACAGAACCTGCATCCCCACGTAATCAAACATTTGAATGACCAACGATGTCACGAAGACGTGTTGATGAATGCAACGGTTTTCGTGATTTTTTGCACATCGTTGTCTAAAGTCATTCGAATCCAATATGGCCCAGTCTCTGTCGATATCAGTCAGTTCCAAAACTTCTGCTACGTGCGTCTGATCATCTTCCTGGGTGTTTCTCTTCAGGTCTTCAATCAGGTGTTGCAAAGTGGTTACCGGTCGTAGGTGGTCAAAAGTTGCTTCCTTGTGAGGCAGGATGAGCACGGCACCCCCATCGTCTTTGAGGATGCGGAGCCATTCCTTCAGCGCACGGAGAGGGTTTGCCGAATGTTCGAGGGCGTGGCAGGAAATAACAAAATCGTATGCTTTGTCAGGAATCGTGTTTAAATCAGTTGCTTCAGATACATACTGGCGACCTTTGGGTTTGTTTGGATCAAATTGAAAGTTAAAACCTTCAGAAAGAGAACCCTCCCACACTGTTTTAAAACCAAAATTACAATTATCCAGCTTGGCAATCGCAGGATAAAGAGGAAGAAAACCTTTTGATCCGAAGCCAAAGCTTGGTCCGCCGATTTCCAAGCCGCTACGACCTGCAACCAGATTTCTACAGACTGACAAAGTGGCGGCCTTCGGCAGGAATAGGGAACGCACAGCAGCCACCATTAATCCAGATACTCCCCGCGACTTTAAACCTTTGCGAACCTTTGTTTTGATACTAATATTTTCCATTCGAATTCTTATCCACGGCTAGCGTGGGCGTTTCTCATAATTTTCTTCCTTCGGCACAGGTTTGCAAGCCCTATTTTGGTTCGCCTCTGGTTTTTTAGTTTAGGGATTTGTTCAGGGGACGTTCCGATGCCCTTTTTCTTGCGGATGAGATGAATGTTTCTTTTCGGCAACCCGTTTTCCCAAGTTTGGTTGCTGAGTTCCGCCTTCATTCTGGTGCCGCAATTGCCAATCTCAGACTCCAAATCTTTCAAGACAGCGCAAAACAACTTTCTCTGGATTGCCACTTGACCACCACGTCCGCCATTTGACACACCTCTTGATGTGAATGGCGCACGACCCTCCCCCCAAAAAATGGATGCCAGTCTTTGTTCGTGCGGCCTGAACACCAACACCAATTTATATAATGTTGTGGTCAGCAGCAGCAGCTATGGCAGCGTGACCAACACACCGGAACAGGTCGTGGTGAATCCGGCGAACGTTTCCTTCAAGCTTTGTCCTGATGTGGTGATTCTAGGAACGGTGGAATTCATTTATACGATTCGCGGCTCAACGGATTTGAGCAATCCGAACGCGTGGATTACCGAAACCAATTTGACCCTGACGCGACCGATTGAATACTGGGATGATGCCAGCGTTGATGTTCATTCATGCCATTCCCGTTCCCTTTTACTTCCTGCTCTCCCTATAGTTAAGCTCGTCCACAACCTTGCTTCAATTGTCGCTTCCCACCCGCAGCCAGTACCCGGTCGAATTATTTTCTCGCGGTTCGGAAGCCATAATGTTAACTGAACCTGACAAATCTATGAAGATTGCCGTCGTTGGGTTGGGTTACGTCGGTTTGCCCCTGTCCCTCCAATTCGCCCGCTCCGGAGTGAACGTGTTGGGTCTGGACATTGATCCTGTCAAGGTCGCCGCCCTCAATCAGGGCGAAAGTTATATTAAACACATCTCCTCGGCAGGGATTGCGGCTGCGGTCAAAGCCGGAACCTTCGCTGCCACGACCGATTTTGGACGCATTCGGGAAGTCACTGCCGTCATTATTTGCGTTCCCACGCCGCTTAACAAAAATCGGGAACCGGATATTTCCTACATTCTGAGCACGGCCAGGCAGATTGCGCCCGGATTGCAACCGGCCACCCTGGTGGTTCTCGAATCCACAACCTATCCTGGCACCACCGAGGAGGATCTGTTGCCGGTGCTCGAGCGCGAATCGGGCAAAAAGGCCGGCGTCGATTTTCATCTCGCGTTTTCTCCTGAACGCGAAGATCCGGCAAATCCCGACAGCCGGGTGGCCGAGATCCCCAAGGTCGTCGGCGGTTACACCCCGGCATGCTTGGAGTTGGCCAAAAACCTTTATTCCCGGGCCATCAAGACTGTCGTCCCGGTTTCCTCCTGCCGGATTGCTGAGGCCGCAAAGCTCTTGGAAAATATCTTCCGCAGCGTCAATATCGCTTTGGTCAATGAATTGAAAGTCGTTTATGCCGCCATGGGAATTGATATTTGGGAGGTAATCAATGCCGCCAGGACGAAGCCTTTCGGGTTTATGCCGTTTTATCCCGGTCCCGGTCTGGGAGGCCATTGCATTCCGATTGATCCCTTTTATCTCACCTGGAAGGCGCGTGAATTTGGCCAGAATACCCGTTTCATTGAACTCGCCGGGGAGATCAATACGGCCATGCCTCTGTACGTCCTCAGCCGCACTGCGGAAGCCCTGAATGCCCGGCGCAAGTCCGTGAACGGTAGTCGCGTATTGATCATTGGCCTGGCATATAAACCCAACGTGGATGACGAGCGCCAATCGCCGAGTTACATTTTAATGGATACCCTTCATGCGCAGGGTGCGACGGTGGCATATTATGATCCGCACGTTCCGGTCATTCGCCCGACGCGCGACCATCCCCATTGGGCGGGCACACGTTCCGTTTCCTGGGATCAACCCACGCTCCAAAGTTTTGACACAGTCATCATTGCCACCAACCATGCCGCCATCAATTATCGGGAACTCGCTGATTGGGCTGGCTGCATCGTGGATACCCGCAACGCCATGGCGGGGATCCAAACAAAACCGCAGCAGGTTTGGAAGGCATGAGTCGGTCCACATTTTTGTCAAATTGGATGCGGCCGATCGACCGCAATCCGGCTTTGCACCGGCCGGATCTCCACCCGGCAGAGTCACGGGTGATCCTTTAAAATTGTTTCTCTCGCGATAGTTGTTAATTTTGTCGAGGTATCAGTTTATCGGGAATGAGATCCAGCCCGCGGGGAAAAGTTTTTCGGGCTCCTCGGGGGAGGAATACCGGGCTGAGGGCGCAGATGGTAATGAGCAGCAGCGATCCGTAGAGATTGATTTAAATGGCTCCGTTTAATAAACATCCCTGCATTTTATGAGCGCAAAAAAATGGAAGGTCGGCCCGAACGCGAGAGCGGGCGGGATGATCCTGGCGGCCGGGGTGTTATCCATCCGTCCCGCCCTGGCCGGTTCGGTATTCCTCAATCAAGCTCCACCGGTTGCCACTGCTCCGCAGGTCGTTCAGGACGATGCGAGCAATAATGTGATGAATGTTTTTATTCCGGCAGGGGTGGTAAATCCCGCTTCCGGGGGACCGCTTCAATACGGGCCAGTCGCCTTGCATCCTCACGCAAGCTATAATTTTCAATATGCCACCGGCGTTGCCAATGGCCCGGGTAATCACCAGGATACCATCAGTCATCAATTGTCGCCCGGCCTGACCGCCAACCTTGGCCGTCACTGGACCGTCGATTACACTCCCACTTTTACCTTTTATTCCGGAGGCGGTTTCCAGCAGACGGTTGATCAGGCCGTTTCCTTAATTGGCGCGACACATTACGAAGATTGGGACCTTGGTCTGTCACAAACTTTCAGCTCCACTTCCGACCCCAGCACGGATACCGCAGCCCAGACCTCCCAGAAAACCTACGACACCAGTCTCTCGGCTGCGTATGCTTTTAACGACAAGTGGGTCGGCAACTTCGGGCTGAGTCAGGACATCAACTTGGTCTCCGGCTTGCAGAACTCATACACTTGGTCATCCACGGAGGGGGTTAATTATAACTTCACGCCGCGGCTTTTTGGCGGAATTACTGTCGGCGACGGCTACACCAAGTTGTCAGGCAATGGCAACGCCTCCACGAATACCAATCCTGATATCGTCAATGTATACGGCCAACTCAACGGCGGTTGGCGGGCCACCGAAAAAATCAGCTTGCAGGCCGCCATCGGCGTCAATGACCAGCAGTATCAGTCGGCGGGTTACAGCAGTACGCTGAGTCCCATCTTCAGCGCAGGTATTCAGTATCAACCGTTCCGCGTCACCCAAATCTCCTTGAACGCCAGCGAGAGTTCATCCGCCTCGGATTATTTCATTCAAGCGCAATCCTCTGATGTAACCAGTGTCAATCTTGGCCTGAGCCAGCGAATCCTGGTGAAATACCATTTAAACCTGGGCGTCGGTTATTCCCGCGACCAATATACGACCACGCTCTCCACCGTGAATGTTTCGCTGGGGAACGCCCGCACGGATGATGTGTATTCTTTCACGGCGAGTTTTGGAGGTAATATCTTTAAAAATGGCACTTGGGCGGTCACATACGGCTATAATGAAGACCAATCCAGCCTGCCTGGCTTTAGCCAGCAGAGCCATCAGATTGGATTTCAAATCGGGTTTCATTATTGAATCTGCCGTTATGATCCAGCCTGCCCTTGGGCCAGTTTTATCGCCCTCCCCGTCAATGCATCAAATGATGCCGACTTCCTTCTTGCTTTACATCGCAGCGTATTTGAAGATCATTTTTGGATAAATCATAAAATCTGATGAAAACCAATCATCTGTCCTTTCTGTTTCGCCTGGTTGCCTTCCGCGCGCTCTCGCTGTGCGCTTTGGTCCTGGCTTCGCTGCTTGTTTTTGGCGGCTGCGCCAGCACCGAGGAATACACCGCACAAGTGCCGTCCAGTCCGGCTCAAACAGCCGGCGCCCCCGTGGCTCCCAGTCATTCGGAAGTGATCATTCTTCGCGAGGGTGATGTGGTTAAAATCTCCTTTCCCGACTCCGCCAACCTTGACACCACCCTGCCAATTCGCCGGGATGGCAAGATTTCGCTCCAAATGGTTGGCGAGGTGCAGGCGGCTGGGCTGACCATTGAACAATTACAGGATACCTTGATCAAGCTGTACACACCCCAGATCGGCCAGAAGAATATCAACGTCACCCTCGAGTCTTCCTCGTTCCCGGTTTTTGTGACTGGCGCAGTGGTTCGCCCCGGCAAAATTATGAGTGATCATCCCATGACCGCACTCGAAGCCGTCATGGAAGCCGGCGGTTTTGATTACCTCACGGCGAATACGAGTGCGGTGAAAATTATTCGCAATGAAAATGGTGTGATGAAGCATTTCAAAGTGAATTTGCAGCGGATATTGGACGGCAAGGATTCCACCCCTTTTTACCTCGAGCCGGGCGATATTATTTACGTGTCCCAGCGTTTCGAGCTTTTCTGATCAAGGCCGCAAGCGGGTGGGTGCCGGGTGCGGGAAGATCGTGCGGATCAATCAGTTTGCGCCTCCAGACTCAGGATCTTGCCCGGCTTGCATTCCGCGAGAACTTCGAACGGACGACAACACACTTCACAATCGGTTGTAAACCGCTGGCTGCCGACACTGGTGTCCACGGCTAGCTCATAACTTTGCCCGCAGAAGGGACACGTGATGGACTCGCAGATTTCCATTCCAGCAATGTACTCGCGCCGCATCAAAATGCAATGGCCGGCAAACCCGGCGGATCATTCCAGTTTGAAATGAGGCGACTGCCTGAGAAAAGTTTTCGGGTTCGTGAAGATCGCCTGTTCAATTGCCTTCGCGCCATGGCCGCGTTTTTTCATTTCCAGCGCCGTTTTTGGAACCGCCAGGGGATCACTCACGCCCCAGTCGCACGCGCTGTTCAGCCAGAGGCGTTCGCGCCCGTATAGCTCCAGAATGTCGATTGCGCGCGCCGGTGTACACTTCGTCTCCGGATACAGGGTCATTCCCGCCCACATGCCGCAATCCAATACCATTTCGACCGTATGCTCCTCGACATGATCAATGATCACCCGCTCCGGCGTGATGCGCGGATCATTTTTTAGCACGTCCAGAATCAGTCGAGTGCCCTTCAGTTTATCCTCCAGGTGCGGGGTGTGGACGAGGATCAATTGCCGGTGTTTCGCGGCCAACTCCACCTGCCGCTCAAAAACCTTCAATTCATTTCGCGAATTCTTGTTCAAACCGATCTCGCCAATTCCCAGCACGTTCTCCCGTTCAAGAAAAGCCGGAATCAGGTCGATCACTTCCTCCGCCAGTTTTACATCCTCCGCCTCCTTGGAGTTGATGCAAAGCCAGCAGAAATGTCTCACGCCAAATTTAGCCGCCCGCTTGGGTTCATGTTCCGTGAGCTGGCAGAAATAATCATAAAAGCCCGCCGGCGAGCGCCGGTCGAATCCCGCCCAAAAAGCCGGTTCGCAAACGGCTGCGCACCCCGCGAGCGCCATGTGTTCGTAATCATCCGTTGTGCGGCTGACCATGTGCGCGTGGGGCTCAATGTATCTCATGGGCTTAAAATCCGTTCGTGATGGCGACCCTCGGGAGGGTGCTTTATTGCTTCCGTCTCCAAGCGCCGACGGCGCCTTTGCCTTCAGCTTTGGCAACTGGTTCGACGGTTGGGTCGCTGAATGCCAGCAGTATGGCTTTCGCCTTGTTTCGTTTTTTGCCGCCCAGATGGGACAGGGCCGCCCGAAATTCTTTCAGCCGGAAATCATCCGCACCATCCGCCCGTTCCGTGCGGTCCAGAAACGCGGCCAGTTCGACGAGTTTATGGCGCGCATCGAGAAAGTATAGGTCGAGGATTTGTTGCCTGGTCATAAAGTCCTGACATTGAATATACGCCGTAAATCCGCCGGGGCAAGGCATCGCGGCGCGGCCAAGGTCAGGCGCCGCAAATACAAAGGCGGAGCAACTCGCGTTGCTCCGCCAAGCCCCAACCCACATTTAACACGGGAAAGCTCTAAACCGAATCAGCTTGTGAGCTTGCTGGTTCAATCGTAACTCACCAGCTCAATCAAGCCTTCGGGATCGTTCACCCCTTTGCCCTGGAGGAATACGATGTGTTCGTAACCCGCCCCACGTAAGGAGATGAACAGGGGCGTGGCCCGGCTGCGAAATTGGGATCCGGGCTGCGGTTCGTTATAATTTTCCAGAATGACGACCGCCGTCTGGTGCTGGGAAAGATTCCGGGCAACTCTTAATATCTGCGTGCTGGTCTGTTTACCCATCGGGGTTGGTTTGATCACCTCGCACGTATTGTCGTCCAACGAATCAATCACGAGCGCCGAGCTGTCTTTGTTGTGGAAAGCCTGCGGCGGCGGGGGGGAGGCGCAAGAAGCTAAAAAAAAGGGGGCGGCGAGCAGCCCGAATAGCACGGCAAATTTCATATTGTAACCTGGTAATTATTCCACGAATGCGATGATTTGTTTCACTTAACGTTGACGGTCAATTAGTTCCGTATCAGGGCGCTCTTGCATTTTTCATGCCAGTGAATATTTTGCCGTCTTTGCAGGAAAACGGATTTTTGGGGCGGCGGGAGCTGTCCAGAATTGGAGCCTGCCGCGTCTCGAATTTCGACGTGGCTGAAGACCGAATGTTCGGAAAAGTCAGTCTTTCAATTTGTGAAAGAACTCGCGCGCGGTTTGGCATGTCGCCGCGCTCAACTCGGTCAGGGAGCAATTGCGGGCCCGGGCGATCATCCCGGAAATTTCCTTCACAAACGCCGGTTCGCAACGCTTGCCGCGATACGGCACCGGGGCCAGGTAAGGACAATCCGTTTCCAACATGAATTGATTCATCGGCGTGGCCGCCACGGCATCGCGAATATTCTGCCCGTTCTTGAATGTGACGATTCCCGTGTAACTGACGAGGCATCCGCTTGCCAGAACCTGATGCAGGCGTTCCACGGATTCGCCAAAACAATGAAATACTCCGCGCACTTTTCCGGCATGAGGCTGGATCAAGGCGAGCGTGTCATCGAAGGCTGAGCGCTGATGGATGACGCAATTCAGCCCAAATTCGGCGGCCACCTCCAGGTGCTGGCGGAACATTTCCGCCTGCCGCGCCTTGTAGCGGGCATCGTCTTCCGCGCTGCCGCCGCTGGAACTGGGGAGTCGGTAGTAATCGAGGCCGGTTTCGCCGATGGCAACCACTTTGGGATTTCCGGCCAGTTCGCGCAATGCCGGGCGGACATCTTCGGGAGCCTCCAGCACATCCGCCGGATGCCAGCCCGCCACGGCGTAAATCGCCGGCTGCTTTTCGGCCAGCTGAATCGCCCGCCGGCTGCTTTCCAGATTGGTGCCAATCGATATCAACCGGGTAATTCCCGCCGCCTCCGCCCGCGACAAAACCTCCGCAAAATCCGGCGCAAATTCGGGATAATCCAAATGGGCGTGCGTGTCGAAAAACACGGGCATGGAAGGTATCATTGGAATCAATAGTTAAGCCTGAAAATCCACGGACTGGACCACGGGCGGATTGGGCTGTTGGCGGAAAAATGCGTTCATGTCAGGATGCCTATTGCTGAGCCGCTGCTTTGGTGACTTCCAATTCCCGCAACTTTTCCTTGACGATCGGCAGACCGGGATAATCCGGCGCCTCCGCCATGAGCTGCTGCCAATTGTGAATCGCGTCGGTAATGCGTCCGGCGGCAACCAGTTTTTCGGCGAGTTTCCGGCGGATCCGGATGCGCTGCTGTGGGGTGGGATTCAAGGTCAGCGCGCGTTGCCAGGTTAGGATTGCGGATTCAGTTTTGCCGCAGTCATCATCCAATTCGGCGAGTTTTTCAGTCAATACCGCGCTTTTGTCCGTCGCCGGTAAATTCTCCACCACTCTTTCCATTTGCAAAGGGGAAATTCCGCGAACAAGGCCAAGATTGACCACTTCATTCCATGACCAGTCGATCAAGGGACTGTGGTTGCGTGCGAGTTGGGTGTGGAGCGCCGACGGCGATTTCTTAAACGGTTGATAAAGCGGATCCCCAATCACGGTGGTTTGCCATGACAACGCCGGTTGCGCCGCCCAAGCCGCTTCGCCGAACGTGTACCCGCCGGAAAATAGCGCCAGAAAAAGTCCGATATTGGGGGTCAACACCAGATAGGGTTCATAGACGCAACCCATCGTGCAGGTCGCGCCCCTGGCTAGAAGCGGTCCGCACCAGTTCTGTGTCGTGCTTCGCAGTGTGGACGCGCTAAAGGAATGCAAATGGTAGGCGAACGCGCCGGGCATGAACTCCACTTTGGGCAGCGCGAAGGGCCCGCACACATCGCTGGCGTACCAACCCGCGTAAATGGCGATCTGACTCATCGGATATGACGCGGGAAACGTCTCGTTGTTCGTGTCCGTCTCCACATCAAAACCTCTCAGCCGGCAGATCTTTGCCCCGTTCAGGATCCATTCATCCCCGAGATAGTATTGGTCTCCCGGCTTCAAACCACGCGCGTCGAAATAAGCCCGTCCCCATAAGCCATTGCTCTCGGCGGCCATGGCTTTGTCAACCAGTTGATTGGCGATCTCCGGTGTCGGGCCATCCAGCCGGGTCACCAGCAATATTCCATTCGTCGGCGATAATGCCGCCTGATTCGTGCAGCCATAGGCAAGGTTCATCAATTCCCCTCTGAGCGGCTCCGGATTTTGTACCAGTGGCAGCCATGCCAGCTCCGAGTCCACCGCCGCCTCATTGCGGCTTAAATCGAGATTGCGCGCAGCCGAGCCGGGAGCCGCTGGTGGATCATCCTCTGCGATCTTCAGCGGCATTCCCCAACACAGCACGGCGTAACGGATTTTGGTTGTCACCACCCGAGTTTCCGGGTGGCCCGGCTGATGCCCATTGGCGCCAACGATCACCTTCCCGAATTTCCATAACCCGTGCTCCTCCAAATCGAGCGCCAGCCGGAACTGCAAAAATTCCTTGAAATCCGCCCGCGTCATCACCTCATTCGTGGTGAGCGCAAAGGAGAAAATCTGGCCGGGTGGCACCTGCCGCATTGCGGCGTAATGCTCTGCGACCACCTTGGAAGCGGGTATCGTCGAATTATAAAGCACCACCACCTGATTCCCGCCTTCCGCCCGCGCCAGCAGGGGAGCCCACCACACCGCGAGCAATAGCAATAAAATCCCCGCTGCCTGATGGCCCGTTTGCCTGGATGCTGATGAAGACACGCGGGAAAGGTCAATTTTTGCCGCCAAAGAGAGCTTCATGCATACCGTCAAGGGGTTCTCCGCGAGTCTTGTCCCAGTAGCGAAAATTGGCGCTCCAGTCCCAAATGCACCAGCCAATGTCCTCCGCTTCGCATGCCTCGCGAAACGCGGCGTAAAAGTGGGCGCGTGATGTTTGGTCGGCCTTGGTGTAGGCGCCGAATTCGCCAAGATGTACCGGACGTCCATAATAATCTGACCAGGCGCGAACATATTTTAATCGGCCCGTAAAAGCCAGCGAACTGCTCGGGTTTTCCTCGCGTGGCAGTGTGTTATATCGGTCGATCCATTGCCGCACCCGCGGATTCAGGTCCAGCCCGGGATCCGGCACCAATGGTTTCGCCGGCGGCCCCGGGAAAACGATGCCGGTTTGTTTGACCTGCGGACCCGCCCAGCCGGCCCCCTGGTGGGTGAAGAAAAACGGCTCGTAACAATGCACGGAGACGATCAAATTGTTGTCCGGCGGTAATTCAAGGTTTTTGAGTTCTCCAATCCCGCCCCAGTCACCCGGCTCCACAAACAAGGTCCGGTTCGGATTGCTCGCGCGAATCAAACGGATTGCCCGGGCGTAAATTGGATTCATCAAGGCGGTGCTCGCATTCTTGTGGGGCTCGTTATCCAGTTCAAATGCCAGTGGTTGCGGATACTTTTGATAGTGCGCGGCAACCTGCTGCCAGATTTTCAAGAATTCCTCCGTCGTCCCGGACGGATTCTCGTCCAGTTCGTCAAAATGATGAATATTGATGATCACGGCCAGCTGGTTGGCCAGGGCGTTGGTGACGACGAAATCCACGCGTTGGAAAATCACGGGATCCAGCCGGAAATCAGGCGCCGGGCCGGCATAATGATGCCAGCCGATTGGCACCCGCACATGATCAAATCCCTCCCGCCGCATCGCCGTGAATTCACTCGCTGAAACCGTCACCCCCCAACCATGGCCCGCTGGCGGTACTTCCAGATAATCACCCAGGTTGGCCCCGCGTTTAAATTGCCTGGCGGCGCGATCAGCTGGCGTATCGCGCTCCTTCAACGGCTGCATCCCCGGCGGATTGGCCGGAATAAATTCCGGGGCGTACGCGGGTGATTGGGCGCGCATTGCTCCCGCAATCAATAACAACGATAATATCACCAAAGCTTTCCAACACGTGGTTTGCATAAAAACAGTCTGTTAAGCATCACCCACGACTTTCAATCCATCCCAGGCCAGAGTTACCCCTTCGGGCAATTCCGCCTGGGCCGGATCATGATCATAATCGTGTGTCAGATGGGTAAAAAATGTCCGACCGGCACCGATCCGACGCGAGGCGGTTAACGCTTCGTCCAGGCACATGTGGGTCGGATGGGGTTTGTAACGGAGCGCGTCCAGCACCGCGATCTCCACACCCCGGACTTTTTCCAATACGGGGTCCGGGATCTCTTTGCAATCACTCATGTAAGCCAGCCGTTTTCGCCCATTTTGCTCGAACAAATATCCGTAGGTCGTCATTTTCCCGTGGGGCAGGGGCAGGGGGGTGATCGACAGGTCGCCCACGCGGAACGTGTCGCTGATCACATGTTCTTCCGGCATAAAATATCCCCGCGGCCATGGTCCGGCATGAAATGCGTACATAAAAACCCGGCGCAGGTGCTGCATCGTCTCCTCGCTCGCATAGATCGGCAGGGTTTGGTTGCCCCGCAAATCACAAAACCGCCGGCAATCGTCCATCCCCAGCACATGATCCGAGTGCGCGTGTGTGACCAGGACCGCATCCAGCCATTTGATCTTCTCGCGCAGACATTGGGTCCGGAAATCCGGCGGTGTATCCACGACCAGTTTGGTTTCCGGCGTGGCCACATAAATCGCCGGCCGCGTGCGCCAATTCTTCGGGTTGGCCAGGTATTCCGGTGGATAATCCACCCCAATCAACGGCACTCCTTGAGACGTGCCCGACCCCAAAAATATGAATTCAAACGACATGCCGGATGCAGCCTACCAAAACTGCAAATTGCGGCGAAAGAAAAAGACTCCTGACAAAATTGTCCAAGTCTTCCGGCGCCGAAAACCGAACTTGGGAACAGGCATGCAAGCAAGGTATTCAGGCACGTTGCCTTCATGCTTCCCGACTGGTTTATTTTGTCGATTCGCCCTTGGCCGTTTCGATCAATTCCCAGAACTTGGGGTTCTCCTGCAAGGCCTCGTCTTCACCGGTCTTGAGTCCCGACCGGAACAGAAAATCTTTCAACGTGTGCCGGCTGAGGATGCGATGGACCAATATTCCGAGTGCGTGCCGCTCAAAATAGACCCGGTAATCGCCAATCCGAAAACGATGCAGCACGTGGCCGTCGCTCTCCAGCTTGCCGAAATCTTCCAACTCGCTGGCAATCACATGCTGCGGCAGGCCGCGAAAATCACCCAGGATTTGCAGTTGCAATTCCTTGGGCATCCGCGCCAGCTCCGCCGCGCTCGTCGGGGTGAAAATAATTTGAAACGTGCTCATAGACTATGACACATCAAATCTAATCCATTGCCGCCACGCTGCGCAACCTCGATCACGCGCGAAAAGATTGACGCCGCGCCGCTTTCGGCCGAAGCTAAACCATTGGGATGAATAAGGAAACTCTTCGGAATTCGGTCTCTCCGCGCCGGCGTAAACTGGGTCTCTGGTTAATCGCGCTTCTCCTGTTTTACGCCGTTGTGGGCTTTCTCATCCTGCCGCCGATTGTCCGTTTGGTTGCCGTCAAGCAACTTTCCCAACAACTGAATCGCCAGGTCGCCATCAAAAAAATCAAGTTCAACCCCTACGCGCTCTCGATCGCTGTCGATGGCTTGATGATCAGGGATCCGGACGGGACCCCGTTCGTTTCCTGGGATGAGGTGTACGTGCGTTTTCAACTTTCATCCGTCTTCCGTCACGCTTGGGGGTTCAAGGAAATCAGCGTGGACCGGCCGTATGTCCACGTGCAGATGAACGCGGATCATTCGTTCAATTTCTCGGATATCCTGCAAAAGTTTTCCACGAACGCTACGCCCGTGGCCGCGCCGGCGCCGAAAGTTTCCGCGTCCGTCGCTTTGCATATCCAGCAATTCAACATCCGCGGTGCTGTCGCCGCCCTGGCGGATTACACCACCCGCACTCCCTTTAAGCGCACCCTCGGGCCAATTGATATCGCTCTCGACAATTTTCGCACCGATCCCGACAACAAAAATCCTTACGCCTTCGCCGGCACCACCGACGACGGCATGCACATTTCCTGGCATGGGTTTTTCTACCTCAGCCCCCTTCGTTCCGAGGGCGACCTTACCCTGAATAACCTGACGCTCAACAAATACGCCCCCCTGTACCAGGATCTCGTCCGGTTTGAGATTCGCGACGGCGTGTTCGGATTTCATGCCGATTATAAATTTGAATTCAGCGCCACCAATCACACGGTCTCAGTGAGCGACGCCGCGGTCTCCCTCCGCGATTTCAAACTTGGTGAACCCGGAAACACGAATGACATGGTTGAGCTTCCCTTCTTCAGCGTCACGGGCGCGGGAGCGGATCTGCAAGGTCGTCGCGCGAGTGTGGATACGATTCTTCTAGACGGTTCCCGGCTCGACATCCGCCGGAACAAGGACGCTTCCCTCAACGTCGTCCAACTCGCCCAACCCCCCGCCAACGCCGCCAATCTCTCCGGCAGCATCCTTTTCCTGCTGCGCTCGGTCACCAATGCCGTGTCATTGCTGCTGAACAGCACCAACCAGTGGGCGGCCACCGTACGCGCCGTCGATGTCACCAACGCCGCGGTTTATTTTCAAGACGACGTGAATTCGCGCCCGGCCAAACTGGCTTTGACCGGGATTTCGTTTAACGCCAGGAATATTTCCAACCTTCCGGGGACGAACTTCACCACGCGGCTGGCGTTGCAATGGAATGAGCGCGGCACCATCACCTCGGAAACCACCGCTTCGCTCACCCCGCCAAATTTTGATGTCCAATTGGACCTCGATCAGATTGACCTGGGGACGCTTGATCCCTACCTCGAACCCAAATTGGATCTCTTCATTCTTGGTAGCCGGCTTGGATTGCACGGTCGCATCCTGTTGCAAACTGCTCCCAGCGAACTGCCGGTCGTCACCTTCAACGGCGACGCCAGCCTCGACGGTTTCCGGACCGTGGATGCACTGGGCGATGATTTGCTCAAGTGGGATTCCGTCCACGTCAACGGCATCCGGGCAAATCTGAATCCGCCAACCGTCAATATCCGGCAGATTGCGCTGGACAATCTTTTTGCCAATCTGGTTATCGAGACGAATCACACCATCAATTTGATGAATGTCCTGCGTTTGACGGAAACCAATGCAGCAGTGGCCAACAAAAAGCCCGCCCAACCGGTGGCAACCGCCGCCCCGGCGGGCACCAATTCAGCGTTGCCGGCCATCGCCATTGAAGAGGTGACCATTACTAATACCACCGCCAGTTTCACCGATCGGTCGTTTAGTCCGGCCGTTCACTTGGACATCGAGCAGGTGAACGGTTTGCTGGCGGGCCTTTCCACCGAGCAGCTTCGGCACGCCAATCTCGACCTCGGAGCGCAAGTGGAAGGCATCGGTCCCGCTCGCATTTCCGGCACGCTCAACCCTTTCAGCCAGTCATCGACGAATGAGGTCAAAATCTCCCTGCAAGGCATGGATCTCACGCCCGCGAGTCCGTATGTCGTCAAGTACGCCGGCTACGAACTCGCCGAGGGCAAATTGGATCTCGACCTCGAGTACCAGTTGGTCGGCCGCAAGCTTTCCTCCAAAAATGTCATCACCTTGGACCAGTTTACATTTGGCCAGAAAGTGCCCGGTCCCGATGCCACCCATCTGCCGGTGCGACTCGCGGTCGCACTGTTGAAGGACACCAACGGCAAAATCGTTCTCGATGTTCCCGTCCAAGGCAGCCTTGACGATCCCAAATTTCGCATCGGAAAAGTTGTGATGCGAGTCATCGTCAATATCCTGGAAAAAGTCGCCACCTCGCCGTTTTCCCTGCTCGGCGCGGCTTTTGGCGGCGGCGGCGAGGAGTTGAGTTATCAGGACTTCGCTCCCGGCAGCAGCGCGCTCTCGCCGGCCGGCGAGAAAAAATTGGATTCACTCGCCAAGGCCTTGAACGCGCGTCCCGCCCTGGAACTGGAGATTACCGGCAGTGTCATGCCGGACGCCGACCGTACGGGCCTTCGCCGCGTCGCGCTGGATCACGAAATCCGGACCCGCCTCTGGCAGCAACTGCGCGCCTCCGAACGCGCCACCAATTCCGCCGACCAGCTAATTCTCGCGCCCGCTGACAGCGTCGAATGGACCCAAAAGCTCTTTCGGGAAGCCGTGGCCGACGGGCGCATTACCCCCGCGATAATCGGCGCCAATACCAATCTGGCCAGCTTGGTCGCCGCCCAAACTTCCGCAGCCAGCTATCATGGAGTTGCTCAAAAAACGGACGCACTACTCGTCGAACGCAAACCGCTTCCCAGTTTGCCTGTCGGCAACTCATCGGCGAGCGCCGCTAATTCGGAGGCGCCGCCCGATCCCATGACGGATGCGCTGCTCGCGTTGTTTCCGATCAGCGAGGCTGACCTGGCAACCCTGGCCGCCGCCCGTGCACAAGCCGTACAAGTTTACCTCTCGCAAACCGGCAAAGTGGCTGCCACGCGCCTGTTTCTCACGGCCAAGGCGTCCGAGCCCAATACCAATGGCACCCGCGCCTATCTAAAATTCCGATGATGCAGTCGAAATTGGCGCTCTCAATTCAGTTTGAAAATCGTCGCAAAAAACGCGACCATCCGTTGTCGACGACCTAACCTTTATCAAACTGTGTCAAACCAGGATCTCAACGCGAAATTGTTTACCGCCAACCGTGACCGGTTGAAACGGCTGCTGCCGCTGCGGTCCATTGCCGTGGTCAACACCAATGACGTCAATCCCACCAACGCCGACGGCTCGCTCCCGCTGATCGTTAATTCTGATTTCTTCTATCTCACCGGCGTGGAGCAGGAGCAAAGCGTCCTGCTCTTAAACCCCGATGCTCCCGACGAGGCGAACCGCGAAATACTGTTCCTGCGCGAAGGTTCCCCCGAGAATGAACTGTGGGAGGGTCACAAGCTCACCCGGGACGAGGCACGTGAACTCACCGGCATCCGCACCATCCATTGGCTCCCGGACTTTCCGCGCATCTTTCACCGCTCCATGTTCGCCGCCGAACACGTGTATATCAACGCCAACGAGCACAATCGGGCCGACATTGAGGTCGAGAGTCGCGACGCCCGGTTCATCGCCAGCGTCAAAAAAAAATATCCGCTCCACGATTATCGCCGGCTGGCGCCGATCCTTTATTCCCTGCGCGCCGTCAAGTCGGCTCCCGAAATCGCCCACATCCAGAAGGCCTGCGAAGTGACGCATGCCGCCTTTGAGCGCGTGGCCCGTTTCACCCGTCCCGGCGTTACTGAATTTGAGCTGCAGGCTGAATACGCGCATGAATTTATCCGCCGCCGCTGCCAGTTTGCTTACCCGCCCATCATTGCCACCGGTCGCAATGCCTGCTGCCTGCATTACACGGCCAATGCCGACACCTGTCGTGCGGGGCAACTCATCCTGCTCGACGTTGCGGCGTCCTGGCGCAATTACAACTCCGATTTAACCCGTACGATTCCGGTCAGCGGCCGCTTCACCGCCCGCCAGAAAAAAGTCTATAATGCCGTGCTCCGCGTGCTGCGGGGTTCCATCCAGAATCTGCTCCCCGGGAAAACGCCCCGCGACTGGCAGAAGGAAGCCGAGCAATTGATGGAAAAAGAATTGGTGGATTTGGGGCTGCTCAGCCTCCGCGAAATCAAGCAGGCTTCCCCGGGGCATCCCGCCGTCAAAAAGTACTTCATGCACGGTGTTGGCCATCCCCTCGGCCTCGCCGTGCACGATGTTGCCCCGCCCGAAGCTTCCTTCCGGCCCGGTTGGGTCATGACCGTTGAGCCCGGTATTTATCTGCCCGAGGAAAAATTTGGCATCCGCCTGGAAAACGACGTGCTCATTACTGAGAATGGTCCCCGGGACTTAATGTCCCATATCCCCCTCGAAACCACCGACATCGAGGCCTTGATGCAAAAAACGAAGCGCGTTAGAGCCCTTTAAAAAATACCGGTGCCACGCAGAGGGACGGCGGAATATTGGTTTTTAGCCCGCCCTCGCCATGAGCCCTCACCTCACCCTTGAATGTTCAAGCACATAGGTAACACTGACCCTCTCCCCTCCCATCGGATGGGAGCGGAGAGGGAACACGAATCGGACGACCGTGGTGATTTGGCAACAAATTGGCTGCCGGCAGGTTTGGGGGTTCAAAGCGCGAAATTTCATTTGGGAGCATTCTCATCCCGGGCCGTTGATTGGGGACTTTGACACCTTCAAAACTTTTCCTCAATATACGGCGAGTGCCAGCGCAAATCCTTTTCCCGCATCCCCTTGACTTGGACTGCGTGCATGATCTTCAAGACCTCGGACCAGTCCAGTTGCAGATCGCCTGCCTCCGGCCAGTCCGTATCGGTCATGTAACTTCCCGGCCAAAACTCCAGATGGACGTTCAATCGGCCGTCTTGTTCCGCCGGGGTGGCCATGCTGAACCGACTGAACGTCTTCATTAAATCCTTGCCATTTGCCTTGGCCCAACGCCACAGAACCTCTTCCGTGATATCCACCGGCAATCCCGGCGACTCCACCGCGAACAGCCGGGGATGAATAATAGGCTGCCCCGCGTTGAGGAAAGCTTTTTCGGCGATAAAAATGGCCACATCATCGTGTACGACCGCATTGAAACTGTAGAGCGAGGGCCAGATTGTGGTCGTGTTCCCGGCCTCATCCACGTGGGCCAGCGAGATTCGCGGCGGACTGTCTCCAGGCAAAAAAGTGTGCACCGGATGACTGATCTCTTCATAACCGGAACCCAGCGGCGTAATGGCTTTTTTGCCCTGGCAGCCGGTCAATCCCACGCCGAGCAGGACGGCCGCCAGTCCGCTGGCTAATTTGTAAATTGTTTTCATTGTCTAGTTTGCCTGCGGCAGTCACGGCTCCCGCATTCATTGGCTTATCGTTGATGGTAGGAGACGAGGTGGCAAGTCTCAAACTTTATGACGAGGATTCGGTGCAGTGGGGCGCACCTTGACAGTGCCCCAGGGGAATGGGGGTTTTTGAGAGGATTACAGGATGGACGAAGGGATGGAGGGCATGGACAGTGTGGACGAAGAATAACGGGGCAAAGCGGTAGTTTTTGCACGGGGGGTATTTTCAGGATGCGCCCGGTGCAGTGGGGGGACCAGGTTTCCTGCCAGTGTCCTTAAGGGCTTGGTAAAAACTTTTTTGCCTTTTGGCATTATTCAAGTCAACCTTGACCTATGACGCAACCGCTCGCGCTGTTATATTATGAAAGGCTGATGCCCGGCAGTCAGCTGGCCAACCGCTTGCAGGATTTGAAGTATCGCGTTCTGACGGTCAACAATATTGCATCCCTGGGCGAAACCGCCCGCCGGGAACAGCCCTTGTTTTTGATGGTGGATTTGGAGACGCGCGGTGCGGTGATGGAGACGATTCAAACAATCAAGGCGGACTCGTCCACCAGCCATCTGCCGATTATCGCCTTCGCCCCGGACAAAAAATCCGAGCTTTTTGCCGCCGCGCAAGACGCCGGAGCCAGTCTGATTATCGGCGAAACCGCGCTGGCCAGCCACTTGCCTCAGTTGTTGGACCAGGCAATGCATTTGGATTAATATTTTGTCACCTATTTGGCACTTTTCCTTGACTGGCCTGACAAAAATCAATAGTATCAAGGCACAAAACTGAGGTGTGCGCTGTGGGAAAGGTCGTATTCACATCCTGACTGATCAACAAAATGTTCTCAGTCTCTCTCCCGGGCACCCTTAATATTCAGGAGCAGCTATGGCCAGTGGCAAAGTAAAATGGTTCGATAACAAAAAAGGTTTTGGTTTCATCGCCCAAGAATCAGGTCAGGACGTTTTCGTCCATCATACCTCCATTCTGGGTCAGGGATTCAAAACGTTGAATGAAGGCGACCAGGTTTCATTTGAGGTTCTGCCCAGTGATAAGGGCTTAAAAGCCCAAAATGTTCAACGTTTGTCGTCGTAGGTTGATTGATATTGGTTAGGTCTCGGGATCCCGGTTGTGGCGTGTTGCTCCTTCGCCCCTCCGGGAAACTACCCGGAGTCGTAAACCTTTAAGGTAAAGTCGCATCGTTGAAGGCTGAAGCTGGTAATTTCAACGATTATATGATCCTGCTCCCGCTTGCTTTGGTCATTCCCCGGAATATCCGTCTTTCCTGACATCGGCAATTGCTCCGCCCGGCTTTACCCTCACCTCACCCTGACCCTCTCCCCTCCCATCCGATGGGAGCGGAGGGAACAGCAATGCTGACGTCGGTGGTAATTTGGCAATAAATTGGCTGGCGGCTGGTTCGGGGGGGCCCAAGGCGCGAACTTTTTGTCAGGATGGCTTCCCCGCCCAAATTGGCTGGCGAACGGGCCGAATTGCGGTACGTTGACGGCGGTCTCTTATTATGAAATTGAAAAGCACGTTAATGTTCTGTATCCCGGCCCTTGTCCTCGTCCTGGTGGCCAACGGGACGACCTGCACCGCGCTCGGTGATGGCACCAATCTTTATACCGGTAGCGATTGGGCTTTCCTGGACACCCAAAAGGTACTGGCTGCCGCAGGCGATATCACCGCGGAAAAATTGCCCAACTGCGACAGCGCGACCGTGGATGGAAAATCCGTTCGCATTTATCGCGTCGATGGCACGGGCGAAAGTCAGGATGAAACCTTCGTCAAAGTGTTGACCGAGAAGGGTCGGCGCGATAACCGGACCCTTTCCTTTGGCTTCATGCTGCCTTATTTCACGGTTTCGGTTCCCGCCCTGGAATTGATCAAGCCGGACGGCGCGATTGTTCCGGTGGATGTGGCCGCCAATTCCAAGGAATCGATTGATGACAGTCAGATGTCCGAAAATATCTATGATCCCAACAGCCGGGTGCTCCGCGTGAACATCCCCAAATTGGAAATTGGTGACATCGTCCACCTGGTGGCGCGTCAAACCACCCAGCGACCGCTGATTCCGGGCGCATTTGACGACGAAAATGTGTTTGAAGGCGCCAGCGAGATTCGTCATCTCTCCTACGAAGTGCATTCCCCGGCCACCCTCCCGCTCCAACGCATCGCCCTGCGGGATCAAGTTCCCGGAACCGTTACCGACTCAGTGCAAACCAATACCGACGGCGCCATGGTGTATCACTGGGACATCAAGAACGTCCCCCGCATGTACGACGAGGCCGATATGCCGCCTTATGAAATGGTCCTACAACGCCTGCTCGTGAGCACTACCCCCGATTGGCAGACCATCTCGAAATGGTATTGGAATTTAAGCCAGCCCCACCTCGCCGCCACCACGCCCGAAATGCAAAAAGCCGTGGATCGATTGACGGTCGGCGCCACCTCCGACCGCGCGAAGATGCTGGCCCTATTCTATTATGTGTCCAAGAACGTGCGTTACATGGGGCTGACGCCAGAAAAAGATCGCCCGGGTTTCGAACCGCACGACGTGTGCATTACCTTCAATAAGAATTACGGCGTCTGCCGCGACAAGGCGGCATTGCTCGTTTCGCTCCTGCACATGGCGGGGTTCAAAGCATATCCCGTCTTGATCAATATCGGTGCCAAACGCGACCCCGAAGTGCCCGAACCCGACTTCGACCACGCCATCGCCTGTGTTCAACTTCAAAAAGACGATTATGTGCTAATGGATCCCACAGACGAAAATACCCGTGATTTGCTGCCGTCCTATGATTGCAACCGCAGTTATCTGGTTTGCCGGCCCGAAGGCGAGGATTTACGGACCAGCCCTGTGCCAGACGTGGATGACCACCTGATGCGCGTCACCACCACCGGAACTTTGAGGGCTGACGGCCATCTTGAAGCCAAATCCGAGTTGTTTTTTGACGGCGTCAATGACGACGAATATCGCAATGCGTTTTCCCACATGAAGCCGGATGACGAAAAGCGCTTCTTTGAGCGGGCGCTCAAATCCGCCATGCCCGGGTCAAAATTGCTCGCTTTGAAACTGTTCCCGGAAAACATGCTCGATATGACGGCAAAATTGCATGCCGAATTGGAATTTTCGGTGGATGGCATGACCGTCAACGGCAGCGGCAAAGCGGTGGTCAGTCTGCCCTGGCTCGGCAGTGAATTCGGCATTGTGAATTTCATGCTCGCCGGTGCGGATTTGGAAAAGCGGAAATATCCCCTTAAAACCGAGTTCACCTGCGGCTTGCAGGAAAATCTTCACGTCCAACTCGACGACGGTTTCACCGGCCCGGTCGCCATGCCGACCGCTTCATCCGTGCAAGATGCAGGTTTAAGTTATGATCAAACGGTGGCGTTTAACGAGGCCAAGCCCCTCGATCCGCCCTCGCTTGATGCCTCCCGCGAGCTCAAGTTGAAAACGGTCGAGTTTTCCCCGGCCCAGTATTTGAAGCTCAAGCAGGCCCTCAAGGCCATGAATTACGACGCCCGAAAAAGTGCCATCCTCGCCTCGACGGCCTCGGAATCGGAGCCGTCTCCGTCCGCCGCCGCCCCCGAGCCCGTCCAATCCGACGCCGAGATCCTTGAAAGCACCAAAAAACTGGAAGTCGCCGATGCCCACACCGCCGTTTACTCAGTGAAATATGCCAAGCGCATCCTCACCTACAATGGCAAGATCCGCGAAGCCGAGATTAAAATTGATTACAATCCACCCACGGAAAGCGCCAAACTCATCCGTGCCGAGGTCATTTCCAAGACGGGCGAGCGCCAGGCCATTTCGGCGGGTGAAATCAACGTAATGGATCAGGGCTGGAATCCCTCCGCCAAACGTTACACCGGCGGAAAAATTCTCGTCGCCAACCTTCCGGGTGTGGAGATCGGCTCCCGGATTGAGGTGGAGTACACAATCACCATGACGAACCTCCTTTTTATCGCGGGGTACGAACCCTTCCAGTTCCCGGATGCTGTGGATCAGAAATCGCTTGAATTGACCGCCGCTCCCAATGTCAACGTCCAGAAATTTTCCGGTGGCCCGGCGGGCGTGCTAACGGAACAAATCGGAACCGCCAGCCAATCATCCGCCCGCCAGACTTTTACCTGGTCCGCCACAAATGTCGCCGCACTGCCTGCCGAACGGGGATTACCGCCAGCATGGGTTTACACGCCCGGCGTGGGTTATTTTATCGGCGACGCCGCGGATTATTATCGCCGGTTAAACGACGCCATGCTGGCCCACGCTCAAAACGGCGCGAAAGCCGCCACGACCGCCCGAACATTGGCCGCCGCCGCCACCAACCACCTGGCCGCCATTATTGCCATCCGCGATTTCATTGCCACCTCCATTCGTGTAGCCGGTCCCGCCTTTACGGATCTCCCCCTAAGCGAACTTTCCGATGCCGATACGACTCTCGCCGATGGCTACGGGCATCTGGCCGACCGCGCGATTCTGTTTCACTCCATGCTGGCTGCGGCCGGTTTTCAGCCCGAATTCGTGCTCGCCTCCGATTTGCCGCCGATCGACGGCGTGACCAACCTCGTCGCCCAGTTTCCCATGCCGCAATCCTTCGGCATGCCGCTTGTCCGCGTTACCGTGGACGGCGAAACCTATTATTTGAACGACACCGACCAGTATTCTCGTTTGGGTACCACTGGAGCCGATGGCAAACTCGGCATTGCTCTCGCCAACCAGACGCTCGAGACGCTGCATGCGGCCGGAGATTGCCGCGACCGGACTGAGACCACCTACGCCCTCACGCTGTCTGATGACGGCAAAGCGCGCATCACCATTGGCAATGATTATTACGGGACGAGTTTTAACGAAAAACACCAGTTTTTCTCCGAACTGCCGCCCGAAGAGCGAAATCGTTATTATCAAAAAGTGGTCTCTGCCGTGGCTCAGGGCGCCCGGCCGGTCGGCGATTTGCAAACCCGGTTCGATGCCTATCCCGGGCATGAGGAATTTACTGTGGACATTGACAACTACGCTGTCGTTGACGGGAAATACTTTTACTTTGACGCCCCGTCCGTCCCTGGTCTGTTGCCGGCTGGGCCCGACCAGCGCACCCTGCCGCTGTACCTCCCGGAAGCTGGTGATGGCCGCATTCGTACCGAAATCACGCTGCCGCCGTCATTCCATCACCTCGCCATCGAGCCCCGCAGCAAGCTTATCACCATCCCCGGTGGCTCGCAGGACAACACCGTGCATGCTGACGCCGATGGCCGGTGCGTGATCACCGATCAATTTGAGATTGTGCCCTCAATCATTAGCGCCCGGGACTATCCCGCGGTACAAAAAGCCCAGTTCAGCCTCGGCGAAAAATCCACCCGGCTCTATCTTCTCGAATAAACGGGGAGCTAATGCATGTCTAACTTGTCTTCCAGCCCGATTGGCAGCCTTTACACGCACGTCCCGTTTTGCGCCCAGAAATGCGTTTATTGCGCCTTTTATTCCGAGGCCTCCTCGGGTGAGCTGGTCAATCGTTACGTCGCCGCCCTCGTCCGCGAGTTGGAAATCGTCGCCCCTGACCTCCGGCCGCAGACCATTTTCTTTGGCGGCGGCACGCCCTCCCTTTTGAATCTGCGCCAGTGGGAAGCCATT
>Ga0207029_10004_pt1 | contig 69174 bp, 33 predicted proteins | sample Alteio_BWMinCont_39_FD_153282 | JGI IMG/M metagenome (GOLD analysis project Ga0207029, IMG submission 153282) | Enriched cells from forest soil in Barre Woods Harvard Forest LTER site, Petersham, Massachusetts, United States -... | ecosystem: Environmental > Terrestrial > Soil > Temperate forest >...
CGCAGACGGCGCAAAGCATCAAGGAAATTGCACAACAGGCGGGTTTTGACGACGAACATTATTTCTGCCGGTTTTTCAAAATGAAGACAGGCTCGACGCCAGGCCAGTGGCGCGCTCGTTCCAAGCTATCCCGGCGCAAGGCGTAGCCGGTTCTGACGATTTTGTGCGGGCTTCCGATTTGGGGCGAGGCGTATGCTGCCAAATTATCCAGTGAAACGGACATTTTCTCCATTGGTGAAACCAGATTAAATTGGTTCAATGGGTTGAACCGCCCGGTTTTGAATGACCGTAACATTCAGTTATTTGTTATTTTAACGCCCTGATTAGTTTAAAGACGGCTGGTCCATAAGTGCGAAACGCCACAATTGAAACCCCCGAGCCCCATTTTAGAAAGTCTGACGTTCCTGGCCCTGATATTTCTGGTCAGCTCCGCCCACTCGCAATTAACCGTCACTGGAACGAACCAATTTGGTGCCGTGCCGTTCACGCCCACGTGGGTCGGTGCGTCGAATAGTTTGATTGCCGGATTGGTTCCAACGGTCGCCGACGGTAATTTTGGCGAATACACCGGGGCCAATGCCACCAACCTGACCAAACCAGGCATCCCGCTCACCATTTACGCCGTCGGCAGTCCCCAAGTCACGAATCTTGAATTGTGTGGGAACGACGGCACGGCGGGAGCGTTGCTCGTATACACGCTGCCGGCTTCCCCGTACGGATTTGATCTGACCAACATCACCGTAAACGGGGGATGGCAGGACAACGGCCGCGATTCGCAAGCCTATACGGTTTCTTATTCCACGGTGGCCAATCCGGGAAGTTTCGTCACGCTCATCCAGGTCAATTATTCTCCCACCGGGGTTCCCAACGGCACCGGATCGGCGGAGCAGGTGATGATTACGGATCCGTCGGGCACCCCGATTGCCCGGAGTGTTGCCGCCCTGAAATTTGATTTCACCACTCCGCCGTCGGAAAACAGTGCGGTGGGTTACACGGCGATTACGGCGCAGGGAACTGCGGCAACCAGCGTGGGCACGCCCTCGATTGTAATCACGACATTGAATGAAAGCAGCGGCGTTTCGTTTATCCCTGCCTGGACGATTGAGACGAACAGTCTGATTGCCGGTCAGTTGCCTGGCGATTTTGGGGCAGGGAACTTCACGATCGTGCCCGGGACGACCGGCCTTGGTGCCTTGTCGGACGGTACTTTTGGCGATGTTGGAAACCTTGCCGATTATGCGATGGGTGGAACCAATGCCGGTCAGTCGGTGACTTACTTTATCAATGGCGCAACGCTGACCAATATCGTGGTTTACAGCGGTTGGATGGATAACACCCGGGACGGCCAATTCTTTAACGTCTCGTATTCCACGCTGGCGGCTCCGTCGACGTTCATTCCGATCGCCAGCATCAATTACAACCCGGCGGTCACCGGCTTTTCCGCCAACCGCGTGGCCATCACCCCCTCAACGGGATTGCCGCTGGCGACTAACGTTGCTTTTGTTCAACTCGATTTCACTCCGCAAACCGGCAGCTTGGACAATGGTTATTCCGGGTACGCGGAAATCGTCTTGCAGGGTACTCCGGGTTCGCTGCCGCAGCCCATCTGGGGGGTCTCGCCGATCCCTGAGCCGTATTCTTATGTCAGTTCCGGAAGTTTTAGCGGGCCGGCGGTACCGCTCTCGCCCGATCCCCTGGTGACGTATCGGTGGCCGAATCCGCAAGCCAGCGACGGGCTGCAAATTTATTTGCAAAAACCGATTACGGTCAGCGCCGATACCAATAGCTCATTTGTTAACCTGCAATCGTTGACGGGAAATAATCCAAATGTAACGGTGAACGGCGCGGGTTCGATTCAGATGGATTTTGGGATTGAGAATGCGGCGTGGCTGGAATTCGACAGCCCCGACCTCACCGGCGCGGTGCAAATGAGCATCAGCGAATACAACCAGTCTGAGATCACTGCGATCGGCGGTACCCATAATGTAAAAACATTGGTGCCGAGCAAGTACGGGAACACCTACCGGCTTGAGCTCAACAGCCAGTTGTATGAAGGGGTGCGGTTTGGCTGGATTCATGTGCTGACATTCACCAATCGATGGCATATCACCGGCCTGCGGCTCGTCTGCCAGAACAAGCCGGCGAATTATAACGGGAGTTTTGCCTGCAGCGATCCCATGCTCACGCGCATCTGGTATGACGGTGCATACACGGTGAAGTTAAATCTCTTGAACAATTCCTTCGGTGCCATTTTGATTGATCGCGGCGATCGGATTTCATGGACTGGCGACGCACACTGTTCGCAGGCGGCTGCACTGGTTGCCTTTGGTGACTACGATTTCATCAAGGAAAATCTCCTGGCCACCGCGAACAACGACAATGGCATTGCCAGCTACGCGCTCTATTGGGTGCTGAGCTTGATCGATTACTACAATTACACCGGTGATGCTGCGACGTTGGGCGGTAATATCACCAACGCCGAAGCAATTCTCGACAACGCCTATGCCGTTTATGGAACCAATCCCAATCTCGGGTTTTACGGGTGGGACGAGCGCCTGGGAGCCGGATTCGACAACGCGAACTGCCAGGAATCGCAGAATGCTTATAAGATGCTATCGATCCGGGCGTGGAATTTGTTTGCCGCGACCATGGGCGCGTATGGCCGGTCGGATCTGAAGACCAAATACAACGGTTATGCGAGTGCCAAGATTACCGCCTTGCGGCAAAATGCGGCTTGGTACCAGGGGTTTTCGCTCCATGCGTGTGCCGATGCGGTTGACACGGATCTCTTGAATGATGCCGAGAAGAATGCCATTTTCGCGCAGGAATTTACCAACCAGGTCAACCGGATTTCTTATTCCCCGTTCAACCAGTATTTTGTCATACAGGCCTTTGCGACGATGGATAAATATGACGACGCATTGAGCTCGATCAACGACCTGTGGGGCGGCGAGATCAACTATGGCGGGACCACTTTGTTTGAAGTTTCCCGGCCTTCGTGGAATGACGGCATCGGAGTCAATGACCCGGCGCCCAACGGGCAATGCGGTTTTACCAGCCTGTGCCATCCGTGGAGTGCCGGAGTGGTCAAGTGGCTGAGTGAAGAGATTTTGGGAATTAAACCCACCGCGCCCGGATTCGCGACTTATCAGATTCTTCCCCACCTGAGCCGGACCTTGACCTTTGTTTCGGGAACAACGCCGACGCCGTTGGGAAATATCCAAGCCAGTTTCAATGTTTCCAACGGCCTGTGCACGGTATCTGCACCGGCGGGGACGATGGGAACCATTGGTATTCCCAAGGTGGAAAAGAATATCAGCAGCATCAACATCAATGGAAACCTCGCCTGGGACGGGACGTTTCATGCCGTTGCCGGCATCGGCGGGGCAAGGGAAGATTCCGAGTTCGTGTATTTTACCAATGTGCCGCCGGGCGCCTATTCGCTATCGGCATCGTATAGCGGCATGACACCTAGCTATATCAAGCCGCCGGAGCAGTATGCTGCGAGCGTGATCAAGGAGGATTCCACCACCAGCGGCAATTGGGGCGGGGTTTATGGAAAAGATGGCTTTATTCTCTGCGACTACAACGGTAACGGCAGCGATGTAAGGTCCCTGCCATCTTATGTCTCCTCGGTGAATTATCACATGTACGGCGGAAACGGCCTGCCGCTTTCTGTCGTCTGGGCGAGCGGCACCAACGATTCCCGGGCGTTGGCGGCGAATGCAAGCAACCAGATTACCAGGAATGCAACTTGTTTATTTACCGACGGGTATAACGGCGGTCGGAATACCATGACTTTCACGATCAACTGCACCGGCATACGGAATTATCAGGTGGCGCTATATTTTGTGGATTGGGACAACAAAGGGAGGCAGCTCGCCGTCGAGATGTTTGACGCAAACACCTTGGACATGATCGCGCCGGTCCAGGTGGTCACGAATTTTACCGGGGGCAAATATCTGGTTTACTCGTACAACCAATCCGCAAAATTCCGGATTGACCATGTATGGGACGACAATGCCGTGTTGAGCGGAATCTTTTTTGATCCCGCGCCAACGAACTCTTTTAGCGTCAATAACAATAACTTTGAGGTGAATGCAGCAGCGAGAGGCGGGGTGGTGACCACCGTTCCGACCGGTTGGACCGCTTTTAACGAGGGTAGTCCTTCAGATATTGGTTCGCAGAATTCAGGGGGCAGTGATTACACGGTGAACAGCCCGCTGGCGGTTCCGGCCGCGGGAAACCAGTATTGCTACATCAACATGTTCAATCCCAGCGTGACTGGCGGTATTTATCAGGACGTTGGCGCCTTGCAGCCCAATACCACCTACACGCTCACCGTGGCCATCGGATCCCGCGCCGATCGAATCAACTCACCCGGAAACATTTTGCTCATCAACGGCACCAATAACACGGGCGCGTTATTGGCCACGGGTGGGGGACTTCCGACCACACAGAATTCCTGGCAGAACTATACGGTAAGCTATACCACTGGCGCTTCGGTGAGCGGGGATTTGACGCTGGCGCTATCGGTGGTAGGCAACGCGACAACCATCCAGGCGGATTTCGACAACGTTCAACTGACCGCCACGCCGGTTATTTTCAAGGCGCCGACTCTCCAAGCCGCCATGGTGTCAGGCGGCAAACTTGTCCTGACCGGCAGTGGCGGGACGCCGAACAACGGTTACACCTGGTTGGCGACAATCAACCTGACCACGCCCATCATCTGGATGACGAATAGCACCGGCACACTGGACAGCACGGGGGCGCTTTCGAACGCTATTCCGATTGCCACTTCACACCCGGCCAGCTTCTTTCGGTTGCGAATGCCTTAACTTAAATTCGACCATCACCTGTTTCGGTGATGCGGCTTTAACCTGTTTTGGGCATATACGCGTTTATGCCCTTGGTTTAGTGTCAAAGAACGCCAGCAACCACAGCTCAAAGAAATACAACCTATAATTTCAGTCCAACACCCCAACAATCCAACGTCCGCCTATGAAAAAGTTAATTAGAATCAAAAACACATTGTTTCGCCTGATCGTTGCAGCTTCGCTGCCATTAATTGCCCAAACTGGTTCCGCTCAAGCCCTTTTCACGGATAACTTCAACGGGATGACTGGCCCGTCGGGTTACCCCGCCACCGCCAGTACCGGTGCCAACTTCGAACTTGGCAATCCCGGGCGCATAGGCGGCACCCTGACCATGCCGGCCGGAGCGGCCTACATCAATGGATTTTTCACCGATGGCAACGAGCAATTGGGCAATCCCAACACGTTACCAGCGGATAATCTTGATAACAACGTGGTGGGCGACAATTTGCTGCTGGCCAATCAGGCTTCAGATTGGATCAATTACGATTTTTCCACAATCAATAGCCCCGTGTCGCTTAGCTTTAATGGGCTGGTTGATTCCGGCAATACGAGTGACTGGCTCGCTGTTCTAGTTGGTAATTCGTCGCAAACCCCGTGGGTTCTCGACACCACTTTCGCCATCCTTTTCCGTGCGAATGGCGGCACGCAATATTTCCAGAGTGGTAGCGGCACTACGGGAACTTCAGGTGCCGCACCGGGTGCCAATGTGTGGCAAAGTTACCAGATCATTCTTTCAGACACGGCGGGCTCCGGTTCGGCCTTCGCGGGTAACGGAAGCGTGATCACGTACTATGCGAATGGAGTTAAGTTAGGAAGCGCACCGATTGCCCAGCTGACTGCGGGCCAAGGATATCTTGGATTCGATTCCCCTGGTCAAATTGTTGGCATTGACGACGTTGTCGTGGCCCCGTCGGTGCCGGTGTCGTGGCTGCCAGTTGAGCTTCAGGCCATTTCGCCCGCCCGCGGCGCGGTTGCCCTTGGTAGCAACGCCGTGTTTACAGCCGCCTTCAGCAATTCGCCGCCGGTGAGTCTGCAATGGCAGAAAATCGTCATTGGCACGTCGACCAATAATGTCAACTCCGGCGTGGCGAATGTAACCAACAACGGAGTGGTGACCTCCACGCTGACGATCAACAATGCACAGCTGACCGATGCCGCTTCCTACCAAGTCGTGGCTGTCAATGCAACCAACAGTGCGGCGGTCGCTTATACCACGCCCGCTTCCCTCTCGGTCGTTCCGACCATAACCTGGTATGCGCCTGGAGCTGGCAATGGCACGTTCTCAGATAACACGGTTCTCGGTTTTGCCGGTACTGTGGCCAATGAAGTCTACGGGGTGGACTTCGGCGGTTCCGGACTCGAAACCACTGCCAACGGTTATACGTTTAATGATTATGCTGCTTCCGGAAACGTGAGCGTCGCTGGAACCGTCAACATCTTCGGCGGCTATGAGGGTAGCGCTACCACGGGCGACCTCAACTTTGACACAGTTTTGAATAATGGCATTAATGGGTCGTCGGCCAATACGGCAACTTTGAATAATCTGACGGTTGGGCAGGCCTATACGGTGTTGGTGGTGCTGGATGATACTCGCACCAGTGGTGCCGGTGGACCCAACTTTAATGTCACGGATGGAGTGACCGCCAGCCCTACCCAGTCTTTTGCCTTTCCCAATGGGACGCCGGCGGTTGGCGGTTTTATCATGGGAACGTTTACGGCAAAGGCAACGAACCAGCCATTAACCGTGTTGCAAGCTGGCAATTCCCAGTACGTGGCGATTCTTCTGGAAAAAGGCACGGCGACGGCACCCATCTTTGCTCCCACGTTAACGGCGGATGTTCACCCGCTCGTGTCGAAATTGACTCCTGGAGCGCCGGTTAACTTATCGGTTACGGCCGCGGGTTCACCGCCGTTGAAGTATCAATGGTCCACTCAGATCGGGCCGATTGCGGGGGCGACCAACGCGAGCTACTTGTTCAATGCCCAGGCCGGAACCAACTTTTATAGTGTCAGTGTGAGCAACGTCGTCGGTGGTTTGGTTAGTTCGACCGCTGAAGTGATCAGTTCCACGAACATTGTCTCCGTGTACAACTTCAGCTTCGAAGATGGAACCACGGGCAGCGGCAACTTTGTGTTGCCGGTGTTGTGGATGGCGTTTAACAACACTGATTTTACCGGTGTGGGTAACAACAATTATTCCCCGAATAACCCGCTGGCTCCCCCGGCAGATGGAAACGAATATTTCCTAATCAACAAAGGAAGCGGCACGGCGGGCATCTATCAGGATGTCGGGCCCTTGCTGCCCAACACCACTTACACGCTTTCGGTCGCGACGGGTCTCCGAAATGATTTTACCCCTGGATCACTGGGTTCGCCGGGAATTCTTTCGTTGATCAACGGCACCGATGATACCGGCGTAGTTCTGGCCAGCACCAACGGAATCCCGACCACTCCGAACACCTGGCAGGACAACACGGTATCGTTCATCACCGGGGCTTCGGTCAGCGGGGATCTCACCGTGGAGCTGTCCGTCCTCGGTGCCTCAACCATTCAGGCGAATTTCGATAATGTGCGCCTGACCAAAATGCCGGCGCCTCCCGTCGTCGCGCCGACGTTGATCACGGATGTTCATCCGCTGCGATCGGAAGTCACCACGGGAGCGCCTTGGAACCTGGCAACTTTAGTCAATGGCAACCCGCTATACTATCAGTGGTATAATCAGGGCGGCCCGATCAGCGGTGCGACCAACGCCAACTATTCGTTAAATGCGGTGGCCGGAACCAACACCTATCAACTGATTATCACCAATTCTGCGGGTTCCGTGACGAGCTCCGTTGCGAGCGTGATCAGTGCTCCGAACCTGGTCACGGTCAACAACTTCAGCTTTGAGAATGGAAGCACTCCCGCCTTCGGCAACGGGGCAATCCCGGTGTCGTGGACGGACTACAATTCGGATTGGAGCACGGTGGCGAGCGATACGTCACATTTTGTTCCCGCGATTGTTCCTGATGGAAACGATTATTACGCCCGAAACACCGGTCCAAGTGATCCTGCCGCCGGTGGTGTCTATCAGGATGTCGGCCCATTATTGGCCAACACCAGCTACACGCTGACGGTGGCGATCGGACGCCGCAATGACCAGGGGCCAGGGCCCTTGCCCGGTGATTGGTCGCCGGGAATCATCTCGCTCATTAACGGCACCGATTATACCGGCACAGTCTTGACCACGACGACCGGCTATCCTGCCACCGCGGGCACGTGGCAAGACTTTAGCGCGACGTTCGCCACCGGAGCTTCTGTTAGTGGTGACCTCACAATTACGCTGGCCGTTCCCCCGGCAACCACTTATCAGGCGGCCTTCGACTACGTGCGTCTGACCAAGGCGGCGGCGGCGCCTCCGATGGCACCGATCCTCAACAAGTCCGTGATTTCGGGTGGCAACCTGATCTTGACGGGCACGGGTGGCACGCCGAACGCGAGTTATACCTGGTTGACCACGACGAACCTGTCGGCCCCGATCATCTGGACGACGAACTCCACTGGTACGCTGGATGGCACGGGTTCGTTCTCGAACTCGATTCCGGTCAGTGCCTCGCAACGGGTCAGTTTCTTCCGGTTGCGGCTGCCCTGAGACCGCCTTTTATCGAATGGTCATGCCGTGAGAGGGGTTGGGAGTGATCCCTAAGGGGAACGTTTGGTGCAGTACAAAGTTGCCGGAGCGAGCACTCCGGCAACTTCTTTTAGCAGTGAATGCAGTGATTGACTGTATGCGAAACTAGAGGGTTTGAGCGGCAGGTCTGAGGGCTCAGCATTGTCGCGAAGTTCAAATGAATACAAAAAGATTAGTGATTAATAGAAAGAGCGGATGGAATAATCGGCTGCAAAAGCGCGGATTCACTTTAATCGAACTGCTGGTGGTCATAGCCATTATCGCCATTCTGGCTGCGCTGCTGCTCCCGGCGCTGGCCTCGGCCAAGGAAAGGGGGAAACGCACGGCGTGTTTAAGCAACATCCGTCAGATTGGCGTCATCAGCATCATGTATGCCGGAGATTTTGGCGACAAATTATTCTCTTCAATTGGAGCGCCCTTTAATCCAATTGCCCTGAATTTATCCTTGCTCCCGACCTTGCAAACCTACGGGATGGTGATTAAAACCAATTCATCGGAGCAAAATAATGTGTGGTCCTGTCCGGAGCGATCTTATCTGCCTCGTCAGGATCCAAACGCCCTAACTACAATTGCCATTGGCTATCAATACTATGGCGGCATGACCTCCTGGGTTAATCCCGCAGGTACGTTTGCCAATCCACCCAGTCCGGTGAAATTGTCGAATTCCAAACCGCGCTGGTGTTTGGCGGCGGAGTCCAATTGCAGAATCGTCAATCCGTTACCCGGCTTTCCAGCAAACGATGTCGGCTGGGGTGCAGATGGATATGTGCCGGGTGAAGCGATCAGGGTCCCGCATCCGGCGCGAGTGGGAACCCACCCGGCCGGCGGCAATATTTTGTTTGTGGATGGTTCGGCAAACTGGGTGAAGTTTCAAAGCATGTATTTCATGAATACTGATAATGCTGACCTTAATAACCGATGGTTTGCTTACCAGGAGGATTGGGGCAGCCTGACTGGCAATGATTTAAACAAGATGATGCCGCTGTCGTCGGACCTTCAATAGATACCAATAAAAGTGAGAGCCTTTCTGTTGTTAAAGAAGTTTGCCTCAGCGGCATTTTTTGTTCGGAGTTGCTTCTGGATGATTTTGTTGACGGCGGGGTCCGCCTTTGCCGGCCTTCAGCCGGTAAATGTGCTTTGTGAATCGAAGCTTAACCCCATTGGTCTCAGCGAGACGAGCCCCAGGTTGAGCTGGCAGGAGGTGGCGACCGTTCCGGGTGAACGCGGTCAATACCAAACTGCATATATGATTCAAGTTGCGAGTTCGCTGCAAGTGCTGACCAACAACCAGGGGGATTTATGGAATACCGGCCAGGTGGCGACGAATCAAACTTCGCAGGTTGCTTATGCCGGTTCAATGCTTGCCTCGCATCAGGTTTGCTATTGGCACGTGCAGGTCTGGGACAAAAATGGCCAGGCATCGGGCTGGAGTGCTCCAGCCTCCTGGACCATGGGCATTCTGACGACCGCCGAATGGACTGCCCAGTATATTGGGCGCGACGACGGCCCGGCTTGGAATGCCGGCTCGACGTTCTTCAACGCGAACTGGATCTGGTTTCCCGAAGGCAACCCGACGGTGAGTGCGCCAGTGGCGACCCGCTGGTTTCGCAAGGTCTTCACCGTGCCGTCGGGCGTGAGTGTCAGCCAGGCGGTCGCCACCATGGTGGGCGACAACATGTTCACATTGTATGTCAATGGACAGATTGCCCTGGCGGTGGAGAATCAGAATTTTTGGCAACACTACGGCCAGGCGGATATTTCATCTTTTCTGACCCCCGGCACCAATGTGCTTGCTGTTGCCGTCGTCAACGACGGGACTAGTCCCAACCCCGCTGGCTTGATCGGCTCACTTGATTTGACCTACAGTAACGGACAAACGAATAGTTTAAAAACGGATGGGACCTGGCTCGCTGCCAACCAATTGTTCAGCAATTGGAATCAAGCCAGCTTTATCGCATCCGGTTGGTCAAATGCGATGGTGTTGGGAGCTTACGGCATCGCGCCGTGGAACAGTTTTGCCAATACGTATCTTGCTGCCACACAGGTCAGAAAGGATTTCACGCTGACGCAATTGCCTGCGCGGGCCGTCCTCTATGTGACCGGGCAGGGACTTGTGGAGCCGCATTTGAATGGCGCCAAAGTGGGCAGCGATTACTTCACGCAGGGATGGACGGACTATCATATGCGCCTTTATTACCGGGCTTATGATGTGACCGCCATGCTCCAAATGGGATCGAACACCCTGGGTGCCATCCTGGGAGATGGCTGGTATCGGGGAAATTGTGCCTTTGACGGCCAAAACTATTATGGCACGAAGACGCGCCTGCTTGCCGAATTGCACTTGTTTTACCCGAACGGCACCACCCAGGTCATTCCCAGCGACTCCTCGTGGCAGGCGGGCTTTGGCCCAATCCGGCAAGATGACAATCAAGCCGGGGAAGTTTACGACGCCCGGCTGGAATTGCCGGGCTGGGACAGCCCCGGATTCACTAATGTCTCGTGGGCGAGCGCGACGACCGGGGCGGAAATTTCGCCTGTAATCCAGTCGCATCCGGCAGAAGCGATCCGGACTAACCAAAGTTTTGCCCCGATCAGCATTTCGCAACCGCAACCCGGTCTTTACGTGTTCAACTTTGGCCAAAACCTCTCCGGCTGGGCAAGCTTGCTGGTGAGCAATCAACCGGCGGGCAGGCGGATCGTCATGCGTTTTGGCGAAAGGCTGAATCCGGACGGAACCGTTTTTCGGGATAACTTGCGCATGGCCCTGCAGATGGACACCTACATTTGCAAAGGAGGCGTAGTCGAGACGTGGGAACCGCGCTTCACTTACCACGGTTTCCAATATTTGGAGGTGCAAGGTCTGGCCCAACCTCCGGCCACGAATACACTCACCGCCGTTTCGGTTCGCTCGGACCTGTCAAAGGCGGGTACGTTCCAATGTTCCAATGACCTGATCAACCATATCTACTCGAACATGCTCTGGTCGGTGCGGGACAATTATTTCGAGGTTCCGACCGACTGTCCGCAACGTTCCGAACGGGCGGGCTGGTGCGACGGGATTGAAATCATGGGGACGGGGATGTTTAATAATCAGGCGGAAAGCTTCTTCAATAAATGGGATCAGGACATTGTGGACACCAAAGCCCGCGCGACAGAGTCCGATTTTGGCCATCAGGCGCCATTGGTGAGCGATGATGGCTTTTCCGCCGGCTGGCAGGATTCGGTCGTGTTTGTTCCCTATTATCTTTATCAAACTTACGGTGACCTTCGTCCGGCCCAGCGTTTTTACACCAACATGGTGAGCCACCTGGCTTATTACGCGGCTAACTCGAGCGGTTACATCGGTCCGAACAACGGTTACGGCGACTGGGTCTCAATTGACAATTCCACGCCTTTGACGCTGATTTCCACGGCGTTTTACGCACGGTGTGCCGCCATGATGTCCGGGATGGCGCAGGCCCTGGGCAAAACGTCCGATGCGGCGAGCTACGGCCTGTTGTTCACGAACATCCGTTCCGCCTTTCAGGCCAATTTTGTCGCCAGCGACGGCACGGTAGGTTCGGACTCGCAAGGCGGTTATGCGCTGGCGCTCGGTTTTAATCTGCTCACGCCGACACAGACTGCGATGGTGCAAATCAAACTGGCAGCCGCAGTCAGCGCCCATGGCGGAAACCCCTCTTCGGGCATGGTGACAACGCACTTGCTGCTGCCGGCTCTGACCAGCATTGGCCGCAACGATCTCGCCTACCAAATGCTTGAGAAAACGAATTATCCCTCATGGGGCTTCGAGGTTGGTGTCGGTGCGACCACCGTGTTTGAATTGTGGAACAGCGTCAACGCCGACGGTACCGTGAACATCAGTGAAGACGCCATGAATTCACTGAATCATGCCAATTTTGGCGCGTGCGCGGAGTGGTTTTATCGCGACATTCTGGGCATTGATCTGCTGCAACCTGGATTCAGGAAGATCAGCATCGCTCCCCAGCTCGGCGGCGGTTTGACCTCGGCCCAGGGCGATTACGATTCTATTCAGGGCCCGATCTCGAATGCATGGGCCTATGTCAGCAACACCGTTAACATGACGGTGTCGATTCCCCCGAATACGACGGCGCAGATCAGTGTGCCCACCACAAATGCCAGCGCCGTTACTGAAAGCGGGGTGCCAGCGGCTGGTTCGCCCGGCGTTACCTTGGTGAGAGCTTCGAACAATCTTGCCATTTATATTGTAGGTTCGGGTGATTATACCTTCTCATCGCCTTTTTCACTTCCGCCAAAGCCAATGACGCCGCCGGTCAACGTTTCTAATTTCAGTTTTGAGCGAAATTTTGCCAGCGGGCCTGGGGAATTGGTTGGCAGCGTTCCGGCCGACTGGTCCGAGTTCAATCAGGTTTCGACCGGCGATATTGGTTCCGAATGGGCGGGCGGTGTTGATTATACCGTCACCACTCCACTGGCCCCGCCGGCGGCCGGCAACCAGTTCTGCTACATTAACATGTTCAATCCGGGTGTGGCGGGCGGGATTTATCAGGATACGGGACCAATCCAGCCGAACACCATTTATACGCTGACCGTGGCGATTGGCTCCCGGGCAGACCGGAACAACTCCCCGGGTATTATTTCCATTGTCAACGGCACGGATAACACCGGCACTGTGCTGGCCAGCGGTGGCGGGCTGCCGGTCGCCCAGAATACCTGGCATGACTACACGGCAACCTACACTACTGGACCTTCGGCTAGCGGGGATCTCACCGTGGAGCTGTCAGTTCTCGGCGCCGGAACGATTCAGGCGGATTTCGACAATGTTCGCCTGACCGAATTGCCGCTGGTGGTACCGACGTTTGGAGCCCCCAAGCTGTCCGGGGGCAACCTGATGCTCACCGGCAGCAGTGGCACCCCGGGCAGCGGTTATACCTGGCTGGTGGCCACCAACCTGTCTGTGCCCATCGCGTGGCGCACTAACAGCACCGGGACCCTGGATGGGGCTGGTGCCTTCTCAAACGCCATCTCCATCAACCCAGCTCAACCGGCCAGCTTTTTCCGGTTAAGGCTGCCTTGATTTTACTTGGATGGAAATGCACTCAGCCAAGGCGACAATGTTTTGCCATCCTTTGGGAGTAGCTCAATTCGCGTTGTCGGCAGATATTTTACAACCATAATCAAACGCGATGAATTCAAAATTGCTGATTGGCTTGGTGGTGACGTTGTTGGTGGCGCGGTTGATGGCCGATGACCTTTCGTCGCAGTTCGCCAAGCCGCCCGCCACCGCCCGGCCGTGGGTGTATTGGTTTTGGAATAATGGCAACGTCACCAAGGCGGGGATCACGGCTGACCTCGAAGCGATGAAACGCGCGGGCATCGGCGGAGTCATCATCATGGATGTGGTGGAGCGCTTTGCTCCGCCACCCGGCACGGCCGATTTCATGAATGCAGAGTGGCAGGAGCTGTTTCAGTTTGCGGTTTCCGAAGCACACCGGCTGGGCCTCGAAATCAACATGACGAATAGCCCGGGTTGGTGCGGCAGCAGCGGGCCGTGGATTACCCCGGAGCTTTCCATGCTGATGCTTGTCTCCACGAATGTCACCGTGGATGGTCCGGTTCATTATACCGACATCCTGCCGCGACCGGATACAAATACCCGGCGTGCGCACGATGGATTTAGCAGCACCGTTAAATTTGAGGATTTCTGCCGCGACGTCGCCGTGCTGGCTTTTCCGGATGCGACCAATGGGGTTCTGGCTCCTGATGCCGTGTTGAACTTGACCTCGAACCTGGACGCAAATGGACAACTGGATTGGCAGTTTCCGGCCGGCAAATGGATCATTGAGCGCATCGGCTATACCACCACCGGATCGTCCACGCGTCCGCCGGTCAAGGGCGGCAACGGGTTGGAATGTGACAAACTGAGCCGCGAGGCGATGGACGTTCATTTTACGAACATGATGGGAAAACTCATCGCGGAAGTCGGTTCACTGGCCGGTCCAACGCTCTCGGCCACTCACATTGACAGTTGGGAAGTGGGTAGCCAGAACTGGACGCCGAAGTTTCGCGAAGAGTTTCAAAAACGACGCGGCTATGATCCCGTTCCCTTTTTGCCGGATGTCGTCGGTACCGGGGACGGCCAAAGCTCCATTGGCGGCCCCGCGACGGCTGGGCGTTTTCGCTGGGACTTTCAGCAGACCATCTCTGAACTGCTCGCGCAAAATTATGTCGGGCGCTTGGCGGAACTCGCGCACGATCACGGATTGCGCCTGACGCTGGAAGGTTACGATCTGCCGTTTGGTGACGAGGCAACTTATACCCAACGCGCCGACGAACCCATGACCGAATTTTGGGCGACCGGAGGCACTCAAAATGCAACCAAGGGGCGTCAGATGGCGTCAGTCGCCCACATCATGGGCAAAACCATCGTTGGCGCGGAGGCGTTCACCTCCGATGATAGTGAGCAATGGAAATTCCATCCGGCAACTGTCAAGGCGCTGGGTGATTATGAATTTTGCCAGGGCGTCAATCGCTTTGTCATCCACCGCTATGCCCACCAGCCCTATCTCGATCGCTTTCCCGGCGCGACGATGGGGCCGTGGGGCTTGCACTATGAGCGCACGCAGACCTGGTGGGAGATGTCTGGAGCCTGGCATGAATATCTTGCGCGCTGCCAATGGTTGCTGCGGCAGGGCGCGTTTGCGGCCGATCTGTGCTGTTTGCGTCCCCAGTTGCCGGATCAAACCTATTTCACGCCCGCACCCGAAGATCCTGCCGGCTATAAATTCGACGAGTGCAGCGCGGAAGCATTGATTGCCCGCATGAGCGTTGAGAAAGGCCGGCTCGTCTTGCCGGACGGCATGAGTTACCGGTTGCTGGTGTTGCCGCAAAACGACACCTTAATGACGCCGGCTCTCGTCGAGAAAATCAAAGAACTCGTGGCCGCCGGGGCGACGGTGTTTGGCCCGCGCCCAACCGCTTCGCCCAGTCTCACGGATTTTCCCAAATGTGACGAGCAGGTCGCCAGTCTGGCGGCGGAGGTTTGGGGCGACTGTGATGGCAAGACCGTGACGGAACATGCGTTTGGCAAGGGCAGGGTGGTGTGGGGGCCATCGCTTAAAACCGTATTGGCGCAGATGCAAACGCCTCCGGACTTTACCTCGAGTGTGAAGTTGAATTGGATTCACCGGCAGGTTGGCGACACGGAGGTTTATTTCGTTGCCAACGAAACGGCCGCGGCTGTGGAAACCGAGTGCCATTTTCGGGTGAAAGGTTTGCGCCCGGAATTATGGAATCCGGAGACTGGCGACATGTTTCCGCTGTCGGTTTATGAGGAAAACGGTACGGACATCTTCGTCCCGTTGCGTCTTGAGGCGAGCGGATCGACGTTCGTAGTCTTTCGTCCGCAAGCGAAGCCATTTGATCCCGTGGTTCGTTTCACGCTTAGCGGCCAACCCGTGGTGCCATTTACCAGGCCGCCGGTGATCAAGATTCGAAAAGCCATTTATGGCGTCCCGGGCGATGCCGTGCGCACTCGCGATGTGATGGCCAGGGTGAAAGCGTTGGTGGACTCCGGCGAACTTGGATTCCGGGTCAGTCAACTGGCTCAGGGCGATGATCCGGCATTCGCCACGGTGAAAACCCTGGCTCTGAAATACACGGCTGACGGTCAGGCGTTCCAGCTTAACGCCAAGGACACGGATACAGTTAACCTGGATCCGGCCATCATTTTCACAACCAGAGCAGGCGGAGGCAGGGGATTGACGGGGGAGTATTTCACGAACATGGATCTGAGCGGCGTGCCCGCCGTGGTTCGAACGGATGCCGCGGTTGACTTTGCGTGGAACAGTGGTTCCCCGGCCACGGGGATCCCGGCAGATAATTGGTCGGCCCGATGGACCGGCATCCTGACCGCCCAAAAATCGGGGGAATATACGTTTTGTCTCTACGCCGACGACGGATGCCGTTTGTTGATCGACGATCAGACCGTAATCGATCATTGGAGTCTGGATACGGGTAATAATCCGCATACCGGGAAGATCAATCTTGTGGCGGGCAAACCCTGCCATTTTCGAGTGGAATACTTTCAGGCCGGCGGCAACGACGATATCCATTTGAGTTGGCTGGTTCCAGCCGCCAGCCGACCGGCCGAAGTCCGTTGCGACGCAGCCGGGCGACTGGAAATCATTGCCTCACAGTCGGGTCGATACAAACTCCGCACGGCCCACGGCAAATCGTATCGCGCAACCGTAAACAGCGTCCCTGCGCCCCGGGAAATAACAGGCCCCTGGGATGTACGCTTTCCTCCCAAGTGGGGCGCGCCGGAACAAATCACGTTAGACCACCTCGCATCGTTGAGTGATTCCACCAACCCCGGAGTGAAATATTTTTCCGGCACGGCCACTTATACCAAGTCCTTTGACTGGCTGCCTGAGGTGAGCACCGCAAAACAAAGGGCGGAAACGTGGCTCGATCTTGGCGAAGTACAGGTCATGGCGCAGGTAAAACTCAATGGTCATGACCTGGGTATTTTATGGAAACCGCCGTTCCGCGTGGAGGTCACCGGAGCTTTGCATGCGGGGCGTAACACGCTGGAAATTCGCGTGGCCGACCTCTGGCCAAACCGGATGATTGGCGATGCGGCGTTGCCCGAAGCGGAGCGGTTCACCTGGAGTTCGTATGAACCGTTTGACAAAGACACGCCGCTGCTCAAATCCGGTTTGCTCGGGCCCGTGAAACTTTCGACGGCGCGCATCCTCACCTTGCCTTGAGACCTTACCGCAAAGATTGGCGACACGGGCGCGATGGACAAAGTTCACGGAATTCACATCGCGCTTGGGGCCGCGTGTCACATTTGTTAAACTTAAGACAATTGCGCCAGCTGATTTTCCATATCCGGTTTTTGAGTTCATCTCGGTGGCGTTGCCAAATCGGAGTGAGCGGGTGGCTGATTTTGGTTTTGTTTTTAGCCCCGGCCACGTCGGTGCGCGCCGACGGCAATCCGGTGGAATCGGTGGAAAATCCGAAAAATCAGACCGAAATGGGCGATTCGTACGTCACCAATGGGCTGGGTTCCTGGATTTGGGAGGAAAAAACCCTGGATAACCAGACCTGTTTGTTCTGGCGGGCATTTGAAATTCCCAAGGGTGGCAAGGTCACCAAGGCGCGGCTGGTGATGACGATGGACAACGAGTTTACGCTTTATCTCGACGGCCGTGAACTGGGAAGAGGCGCCGAATGGCGCGAATTATTTGTCTTCGATGTGACCCAGTTATTGACGCCGGGCCGGCATGTACTCGCCGTCAATGGTTACAACGGGTCGTTTTTTGCCGGAATGCTTTTTGGTCTGCGGGTTGATCTGGCGGATGGGCAAAGCATCACCGTTAAATCGGACGAAGGCTGGAAGATAGTGCCGGAGGGGGTGAGCCGGTGGAAAACCGCCAATGAAGACCAGCCGGACTGGCCGGCCGCGAGAATTAAAGCCCCGTTGGGCGGACAGCCGTGGTGGACGGCTCCCGATGCGGTAAACATGATGCCGTCGGTGCAACCGATCAAGGTATACTTCTGGCAAACGGGCTGGTTCCAGGTCTCGCTGCTCACGGTCTGCGGACTGGTGATTCTGGTCAGCCTTCGGCTGATGGCGCAATTGGCGCTGCATCGAAAAGAACGGTTTCTCTTGCAGGCGGAACGGGCGCGCATCGCCCGGGATATTCACGATGACATCGGCGCGCGGATGACTCAACTGGTGCTGCACGGCGAGGTGGCCCAAAACGAATTGCCCGCCGATTCAGAAACGCGCCAGCAACTCAGCTTGATTTGTGAGGAAGCTCGCGGCTTATTATCCACCATGGATGAGATTCTCTGGGCGGTAAATCCCCGGCGCGACACGCTGCGCGACTTTACCGATTATGTTTGCAAGTATGCCCAGGAATTTTTGGCTCCCACCAAAATCCAATGTCTGTTCGAGGTGGGCCCGGAAATCTCGGCGGTTGGGTTTGATCTTCCGCTCCGGCGCAGCCTGCTGATGGCCATCAAGGAAACCCTCAATAATGCCATCAAACATTCCGCCGCCACCGAACTGCACCTGAAAATCCACTGGGACGGGCCGAGATTGGTCGTGGTGGTCCAGGACAACGGCAACGGGTTTGATCCGGCGCAGATCAAATCGGAACGCAGCGGCCTGACCAACATGGCCCAGCGCATGAACGAACTAGGCGGCCGTTGCCTGATCACCAGCCAGCCCGGCCAGGGCTGTCGGGTGGAATTCAGCATGCCCTTGAAACATCCCCGCCGGAATGGCTGGAGCTGGTTTTCGAAGGTAAACCAATTCCCCGCCCACATGATTGGCAGCCGAACAGCACAGACCGATGAAACTCCACAACACCATGACCCCACCAAGTTCTAATCCCACCAAGCCGGCAAAAGGCAGTCGTTCGGCTGAACCAGCCTCAAAGCGCCAGATCAAAGTGGCGTTGGTGGAGGATCAGCCCAAGGTCCGCGACAGTTGGATCAAGTTGATCAACTCGTTTCCGGATTTTACCTGTATTTGCGCCTGTACCACCGGCGAAGAGGCCGTGCGCGTCATCCCGCCGGAGGCGCCGGATGTGGTGCTCATGGATATTTTTCTGCCGCGCATGTCCGGGATTGAGTGCACCGTGCGGCTCAAGACGTTGCTGCCGCAGACGCAGATTGTCATTCTCACCGCCATGGACGATCAGGAGCTGGTATTTCTGGCGCTGGAGGCGGGGGCTGACGGTTACCTGCTGAAACGCACCAAGCCGGCGGATTTACGCAGCGCGCTGCTGGATGTGCTGGGTGGTGGCGCCCCGATGACCAGCCAGATTGCCCGGCGGGTCATTGAAACGTTCCGGCAGAAGGCAAAAATCCGCGATGAATCCACCCGGCTTTCCGTGCGGGAGGAGCAGATCTTGATGCTGCTTTCCCAGGGACATTCCAACAAAATGATTGCCGACAAGCTGGATTTGAGCATTGACACGGTGTGCACCCATCTGAAGCATGTTTTCAACAAATTACATGTGAATTCGCGCACGGAGGCGGTGGTTCGGTATATGGCATCCAAGACGCCCAAATAAAAACGGGCGACTTGAAATTTCCGTTCTTCTTTTATGAAAATCAGCCGAATGAAATATATTCTCGTCCTGGGAATGATGGTTATTCATCATCTTTGCCCGGCCGCAATCACCGCGAAAAAACTCCGCTGCGAATATCTGCAGGATCCGCTCGGCATTGACGCGACCAGCCCGCGCCTGAGTTGGATCATCACCGCAAACCGGAGAGGGGAAATGCAGACTGCCTATCAAATTCTGGCGGCGAGTTCCCCGGAACTGTTGAGTGACGGCAACGCCGACCTGTGGGATAGCGGCATGGTAATGTCGGATGAAAGTTCCCAGATCGTTTACGCCGGAGCTCCACTGGTTTCCCGGGAAATGTGTTTCTGGAAAGTCCGCACCTGGGATCGCGATGGCAACCCGGGCGAGTGGAGTCCGGCCGCCAAATGGACCATGGGATTGCTTGAGCCAACGGATTGGAGCGCCGAATGGATTACGCGATCATCGCCGGTCCCGGGCACAGACACGTCATTCATCATTCACCGCGCCGTTTATGAGACGGTGACCGGAAGCAATGCGGTGGACGTCACCGCAACTTTACTTGGCTGCGTTAAACAGGGACGAGTGAAAATTGACGTGAATAACAAGAACATGGGCGTGGATCCCGCCACCAGCGTGATGAAACTGTTGCGAGTGGACTATGAGGATCACGGCCATGCGTTCACCCGGGAGATCAAGGAAAACCAAACCTTGCGATTGCCGGAAGCATCGTCGGTTCCGTATTTGCGAAAGTCGTTCGTGCTGAGTTCCCCGATCCAAAGGGCGGTTCTCTACGTCACCGCGTTGGGCCTGTATGAGGTACGTATCAACGGCCAGCGGGTGGGGGACCATGCGCTGGCTCCGGATTGGACGGACTATCGCCAGCGCGTGCGTTATCAGGCTTATGATGTCACCGACCTGTTGAAACCCGGCAACAACGCGATTGGAGCGCTGCTGGCCAACGGATGGTATAGCGGGCATATCGGCAATAAAGGGTACCAGTTCTTTGGCAAGCAGCCGGCGTTTCTCGCCCAACTTGAGGTGACGCATGCGGACGGACAGACCGAGCGGGTGGTGACCGATGACAGTTGGAAAACCCACGATAGCCCAATTCTCGCCGCCGATTTCATGTTGGGTGAGGATTATGATTCCCGTCTGGAAATTGAAGGCTGGGACCAGCCCGGTTTGGACGAAGGTTCATGGAATCCGGTGGCGCCGCGCGTTGAACCTTCGCTTAAACTGCAGGCCCAGGTCTCTGAGCCCGTGCGTCAGATCTGCGAACTAACCCCGAAAAAAGTCACTCAACCCAAGCCGGGTTGCCAGGTTTATGATTTGGGCCAAAACATGGTGGGCGTCGTCCGCCTGAAAGTCTCCGCCCCCGCTGGGACCCAAATCACCCTGCGCCATGCCGAAATGTTGAATGCCGATGGCACCATCTATACGGATAATCTGCGGGGCGCACCCGCCATCGATCATTATATTTGCCGGGGCGGTGGAACTGAGGTGTGGCAGCCGCGTTTTACTTTCCACGGTTTTCGGTATGTAGAAATCGACGGCCTGACCGGCCGGCCGGGAAAAGCTGTTGTGACGGGAATTGTCATCGGTTCGGACACCCCGCGGACCGGCGAGTTTGAGTGTTCCGACCCCCGGATCAACCAGCTTCAATCCAACATCCAATGGGGACAGCGCGGCAATTATATCAGCATCCCGACCGACTGCCCTCAGCGCGATGAACGTCTGGGCTGGATGGGCGATGCGGAAGTGTTCGTCCGCACCGCCGCTTACAATGCCGACGTGGCAGCCTTCTTCACCAAATGGCTGGTGGATGTTGACGACAGCCAATCTCAGGCCGGAGCCTTTAACAATGTGAGTCCCAATCCAAGCGGTGATCAGGGTGGCGTTCCCGCGTGGGGCGATGCCGGGGTCATTTGCCCCTGCACCATCTATCAGATGTACGGCGACAAGCGGATTCTGGAACGCCATCTGCCTGCGATGATCAAATGGGTGGATTACCTGCATGAGCACAGTGACGCATTGATTCGTGACAAGGACCGGGGCGAGGACTTCGGCGACTGGTTATCCATCAACGCGGACACGCCGAAGGATTTGATTGGCACCGCCTTTTTCGCCTACTCCACCCATTTGGTGGCCAATACCTGCCGCGTTCTCGGCCAGGACGCCGAGGCCGACAAGTACGATCAATTATTTGTGGACATCAAGACGGCGTTCAACAAACGCTACGTCGCGGAGGACGGACGCGTTCAAGGAGACACCCAATGCGCTTACGCGATGGCGCTGAAGTTTGAATTGCTGCCCGAAGAGCTCCGATCCAAGGCGGCCGAATATCTGGCAGCAGATATCAAGGCCAAGGGCGGACATCTTTCCACCGGCTTCGTGGGTGTCAGCTACCTGTTGCCGGTGCTGACGCAGAATGGCAAAGCCGATATCGCCTACGGTTTGCTTCAGCAGGACACGTTTCCGTCCTGGCTGTTCTCGGTGAAACACGGCGCCACCACCATCTGGGAACGGTGGGACGGCTGGACTCCCGAAAAGGGATTTCAGGATCCTGTCATGAACTCGTTTAACCACTACTCGCTCGGTTCCTGCGGGGAATACCTCTTTGGTTATATCGGCGGCATCCGACCTTCCAGCCCCGGCTTCAAGACCATTCTGATTGAACCGGTCATCCGCGATGGCTTGACTTGGGCCAAAACCAGCTTCGATTCCATCCATGGCGAGATCTCCACGGCGTGGAAAGTCAAAGGCAAAAGGCTGACGCTAGAAGTTGTCGTCCCCGCCAACACGACCGCGATAGTCTGCGTTCCGACCGTGAACCCTGAAGGCATCACCGAAAGCGGCAAACCTGTGGCGAACGCTGAAGGGGTGGAATCTGTTCGGCAGGATGGCGACAATGTGGATATTGCAGTGGGTTCGGGACATTATAAGTTTGCCTCAGAAATAAATTAGCAAGGCATTAAAGAATTCTCGCAGGTGGCGGTTCTGGTGCACGGCCACCGACTGCCGGTCATGCCCAATGTCGTTGTTCGCAGATCGAAGGCCATACGTGGCGCGCGGCGAGGCATAGTCGCGGACAGATGCGGCGGATGACGTGGCGGCTTGGGCGCGGGCGGTGAATGATGGACCGGATGGACGGAATGGACAGAGTGGACGGAGGAAGCCGGAAGAAATGCCCATTCAGTCGACTTATGCTGAAATCTCGGCAAACGGCGCACTGGTGTTGCTCGCGGTAGCGTGCAGCCTGCTTGATCGTCAGATCGCCACGCTGGAAGGAAACTTCGTGGAAGAAGGGGGTTTCATGGAGCGGCTCTATCGAGTCCAGAACGAAAGTAGAACTCGTGGCAAAAATGGGTGAAATTCCAAGGCACCCGTTGTTATTTTGATTGCATCTTCTTTACTGGCAAACAAACTTAATTGCGTCCACGAATTGCTGGAAGCCTATGCGCCTGGGCAGCAAGGAAGAGGCGATCGGTTACGCGGAAGTGCTTCGAGCGGCGCGAGTCAAATATCCGGCGGCGTTAAAGTGGCTGGAAGCGCAAAACACAAAATGAATTTCGAGCCTGAAAAACTGATTCCGCTGCATGGGGGCTACCGGAAGTTGAAAAGCTTTCAGGTGGCACAACTAGCCTATGATGTGACGGTGCGTTTCTGCGACCGCTACATCGAGAAGCGCAGCCGCACCCACGACCAGATGGTGCAAGCGGCAAGGTCGGGGGTGCAGAATATCGCGGAGGGCAGTCAGGCGAGCGGTACTTCCAAGAAAACCGAACTCAAGCTTACGAACGTGGCGCGCGCCAGCTTGGAAGAATTAAGACTGGATTACGAAGATTATTTGCGGCAGCGCGGTTTGGCGCAGTGGCCGCGCGAGGACGCGCGCCGGGCTGAGATCATAGCGGCGCGACCGGCCACGGCGGATGACGTGGCGGCTTGGGCGCGGTCGGTGCATGATGGACGGGATGGACGCGGTGGACAGAGTGGACGGGGGAAGCCGGAAGAAATGTCCATTCAGTCCACGGTGTCCACAAAGTCCACTTATGCTGAAATCTCTGCAAACGGCGCACTGGCGCTGCTCGCAGTAGCGTGCAGCCTGCTTGACCGTCAGATCGCCACGCTGGAGAAAAACTTCGTGGAAGAAGGCGGCTTCACGGAGCGGCTTTACCGTGTCCGCAACGAAAGGAGAACTCGTGGCAAAACTCGCTAAATCAGTCATTTTACTGGCAAACAAACTTAATCGCTTCCACGAATTATGAAATACCGCGCTTTTGGCAGGCTTAGCTGGCAGGTTTCCGAAATTGGCTTCGGTGCGTGGGCCATTGGCGGCACGGGATGGGGGAAACAGGAGGATGCGGATTCCATCCGGGCTCTGCATGCGGCGCTGGATCGCGGCTGTAATTTCATCGACACCGCGCAAGGTTATGGTGATGGCCACAGTGAAAAAATCATTGGCCAAGTGTTAAAGGACAGGAAAGGGGAGCGGATTTATGTCGCAACAAAAATTCCGCCCAAGCCCGGCCATTGGCCGCCGTCGCCGTACGACAAAATCGAAGAGCGCTATTCCGAGGCTTATCTGCGCGAACGAATCGAGGCCAGCCTGCGGGCTCTCCAGACGGATTGCCTGGACCTATTGCAGCTTCATAGCTGGACGCGGGCGTGGAACCGGAACACCACTGCCCTCGAAGTTTTACGGTCGCTGAAACAGGAAGGCAAACTGCGCGGCATTGGGATCAGCACGCCGGAGCAGGATCAAAATTCGCTGGTGGACCTGATGCGCTCCGGTTGGCTCGACGCGGTCCAGGTCATCTACAATATTTTCGAGCAGGAGCCGGCGGCGGAATTTCTACCGGTGGCACAAGAGCACAACATCGGCGTCATCGTGCGGGTCGTTTTTGATGAGGGGGCGCTGACGGGGAAATTTACGGAGCAGACGAAGTTTGCGGAAGGTGAATTCCGCAATCAATATTTCGCGGGCGACCGTTTGGCGCGTGCGGTGCGACGGGTGGAAAAAATCAAGGCGGTCATCGGGTCAGCCGAGCCGGACATGGCCACGGCGGCGTTGAAATTCGCGTTGAAACCGGCGGCGGTCTCAACGGTCATCCCCGGCATGCGCAACGCGCGACAGGCGGAATTAAACTGTGGCGTGAGCGATCAAGCGCCGATGTCAGACGTGCTGGCTTATCAGCTTCGTGACCATGCCTGGCGGCGTGCCGATTGGTACAAGGGAAAGGACTGATAGGGGAGCCGCCGGTGGCTTGCAGGAGTGGTTGGGCGACTGGTTGGGCAACATCACAGCGACTTCGCATAATCAATCATTCCTTGGAAATCCACCACCACGGCCGGTTCGTTCCCGACGACCCAGGCATCATGGCCGGAGGGTAACAAGGAAACGTCGCCCGGCTTGCAGTCGAACTCCGCGCCGTCATCCATGCGAATCCGCAACACGCCGGACAGGTGATATTGGAAGTGCGGAGCATCGCAGCTTTTGGTCTTGGCAATGGGTTGAAGTGACGTGGCCCAGCGCCAGCCCGGCTCGAAGATGGCCCGGCCGACCGTCGCGCCTCCGACCTTGATCAACTCCAATCTGCCTTTGGGAAACTCCCGAACTTCGTCGGGCTTCGCAAAGTTTTTCAATTCTGCCTTTTTCATATGTTTCCATTCTGTTTTTTGCTTTTAATGCGAGCAACCCAATAATAATACGCCCCACCACTCTGAGCGCAGGTGAGCGCGGTAAGATTTGCGAAGCGCCGCTTTTGATTCGTTCATAAATAAAGGGACTAACCTGGAAATCTGAGCCACAACCAGCCCGCGACGCGAAAAGCAAAAACGGCGACTGGGATTTCTTAAAGCCTCCTCCCAAGCTTTCCCGCAGTCAAATCTTTTTGCGGAGCAACCGACCCGGGCAGCCGTCCGCCTCCCTGAGCCAGTATTTTTCTGCTCCACATGAACAATCGAATCGGCACGGGAATTCCCAAAAAAATGAGAAAACTGTTGAGAATTAAACAAAAACGACCCTGAAAGCGTGTTTCAGGGCCGTGAAATTGGTTGCGGGGCTAGGATTTGAACCTAGGACCTTCAGGTTATGAGCCTGAACGTTTTTGCATTTAATCCCTTATTTAGTTGATAATTGCCTTATTTTTGGTATCTGTGTTTGTGGTTGTGTTTGTTTTTTGCAAGCCGGACGCTCGGGACGATTCGTAGTGTTCTGGATGTTGCATGGCCTGCGACTGAACCCCAAACATATCCCTGAAAGGAACGTTTATGCCACTTGAATTTCGTCGCCAGCGGGACGGTAGCATCCGCGATATTTGGTTTGGTGCATTTGAGATAAACGGGAAGCGATATGGGATCAATCTGGGTGTCAAAATCGTGGGAACGCCACCCGCCTCGCTCTCCCTCAAAGACAAAGGCGACACTGAATATGAAGTGTCGCGCATGGCGGCGTTGGCAAAGCTAGACCACTTCATCGAGGAGGCTCGCAAAAAGAATCATTCCGAACATTTAGTGGAGAAGCTCTATGAAATCAAGACGGGCGAGGCCATCCAGTCGGTGAAGCTTGGTACGCTGGCGGACGAGTGGGAGAAGATCGAGCGGCGACGGAAACCGAATATCCGTTACGCCGCGCAGTGCAAATCCACGCTTACCCGTTTTGCGGTATTCGTGCGCCATGAGAATCCCAAGGCGGTGGAAATTGCACACGTCACGCGGTCGCTAGCGCGGGTGTTCATGGACGCTGAGGCCAAGCGCGGGGTGGCGGGCAAAACCTGGAATGACACGCTCAAGCTGCTGCGGGCGACGTTCAAATATTTGCTGCCGACGGGTGGCATCAATCCTTTTACTGGCACGCCGACACGGGAGACGGAGACGGTGTTCCGGCAACCGTTCACACCAGAGGAACTGGCGGCGATCACAGAGGCGGCGCGGGCGGACGAATTCATCCGACCCATCATCATTGTGGGTATTTGCACGGCGATGCGGCGCGGTGATTGTTGCCTGTTGAAATGGCAGGACGTGGATCTGAATAGAAAATTCATCACGGTGAAAACGTCCAAGACGGGGCAGACAGTAAGCATTCCGATTTTTCCGATGTTATTCGACGAATTTGCGAAACAGAAAACTGGTGAAAAGGTGAAAATGGATGGTTATGTTTTCCCAGAGGCGGCACGGATGTATCTGGAGAACCCGGACGGAATCACTTGGCGGGTTAAAAAGATTTTGACGGTGGCACTGAGTGAGGCAGTGGATGATGCTGATGGAACGAAGGCGCTAGCGGAAGTTTCAAGCGAAGAGGCTCGGAAGCGCGGCGAAGTTTTTATCGCCAAACTGCCCGAAGGCACGAAACGGGAGCGCATGGCTGCTGTGTTCAAGCTTTACCTCGAAGGGCAAAACATCGAGGCGGTGATGGCTGACGCGAGGGTGAGCAAGGGTAGCGTTTCGGGCTATCTGAATGAGATTCAGGCAGCGATTGGTTGTCAGATCGTGCGTGGTGCGAGTCGCGCTGGCCTTAAGCCAAAGGAGGAAAAAGCCGACGATGGTTTACAGGTGGAACGGAAACATGGACTGCGGCGGGCGAGCGTGCGGGATTTCCATAGTTTCCGCGTGACATGGGTGACGCTGGCGCTGACGGCTGGCGTGCCGCTAGAGCTAGTGCAAAAGGTTACCGGTCACAAAACAACGGACATTGTGCTGAAGCATTATTTCCAGCCGGGGCGTGAGGCATTCCGATCGGCGCTGAATGCAGTGATGCCAAAACTTTTAATGAATGAGTCCGTGTCGGACGAACATATATTAAAAGCAGAAAGCGTGAATCCAGAAAAACAAAACAAGAAGATACGGGATATTTTGGCGCGCAGCACGGCAAAGACGTGGAAACGTGACCAGGCGCGAGTTCTGGAAATGCTCAAGCGTAACGGTGGCTGTGCAGCGTTACGCCTTTAATGCCAAGTCCGGTGCAGCGTTGTTTAAACTCGGTCGCCCGAATGGTGTCACTTTGTATTCGTAGGGGCTGGCCGAAAACTTGAACGGTGCAACCAAAGCCGGAAAATCAAGAGTGGCGTTCATGGTCGGTTCAGGCGTTGAGGGTGGCAACGGAACGGGAGCCAAACTTTTGGCGCGGGTCGCCGGAATGGACAACCCACTTACCAGGAATTGGCGCAGCGCTGGGTCTGAGCGATCTGGGTTAGATAATGACCTGAAAATAGTCGCATTGTAGGTATGGCAAAAATCTATTCTTGAGCTAAGGCGACATACCGTTGGGAAGGGAAATGAATCCTTTTATAAAACAGGTTAAAACCGGTTCGATATAACAATGATTTTATGAAAATGCGTGTTTTTGTCACAGGGGCCACGGGTTTTGTCGGCTCGGCGGTCGTTGATGAGCTCATCAAAGCCGGTCATAAAGTGCTCGGTCTCGCCCGATCCGATGCGGGAGCGAAGGTGCTGGCGGCGGCGGGGGCCGAAGTGCATCGCGGTGATCTGGAGGATCTGGAGAGCTTGCGGAACGGGGCCGCGGCCGCAGAAGGTGTGATTCACACCGGCTTTGTCCATGATTTCTCGCGATACAAGGAGGTGTGCGACATCGATAAGCGCGCCATTGAGGCGCTGGGGTCCGTGCTTGCGGGTTCGCTCCGCCCTTTGATCGTTACTTCCGGAACGGCCATCATCGCGCCTGGTCGTCTGGCGACGGAAGAAATGGTTCGCCCGGCCGATGCCCGATTCCCCCGGGTCTCCGAAGAGACAGTAGCTTCCTTTGTAGAGCGGGGCGTGCGGACATCTGTGATTCGTCTGTCACCCTCCGTGCACGGTGACGGCGATCACGGCTTTGTGCCTATTCTCATCAACCTCGCGCGGGAAAAAGGGGTATCGGCGTATATCGGCGATGGCCTCAATCGCTGGACCGGGGTACATCGGCTCGATACCGCGCCGCTTTACCGGCTGGCGCTGGAGAAGGGTTCCGCCGGAGCCCGGTATCACGGGGTCGCGGAAGAGGGGATATCGTTTCGAGATATCGCCACCGTCATCGGGAAAAAACTAAATTTGCCGGTCGTCAGCAAAACGCGCGAGGAGGCAGCCGGTCATTTCGGCTGGCTTGCCGCCTTTGCCGGCATCGACTGCCCGGCCTCAAGCAAGCTCACGCAGGAACGCCTGGGATGGCGGCCAGTGCAGAAGGGTTTGATTCAAGACCTTGAGCAGGGAACCTATTTCAAAATTTGAAAAATATGAAAACAAACAATACCACAGTTACTATTTATCGAACTTCTTTATTGCTTCCGGAGTAACGGGTGTAAAGAAGTTCACCAAGTTTCCATCCGGGTCAGGGAACAAAAGTGAACGATTGCCCAGGGCATTGTGGTTGGAGCTTGCACCAATATTGCTTTGATAGTATCTGACAATTTCTTGAATTCTTCATCGACATCATCAACACGGAATTCAAGGATGACAGTATGGTTGTCTTCGGGGCGTGCCACATCCACTTGGTGAAGAAGGCTGCGACGTCCCCGTTGTAAGCTGCCGTGCGGGCGAAGAGCTGGGCATCGCCCATTCAGCCCAGCCGCTCGGAGCGTTGCGGGCAATCGGTGGGCACGGAGAGATAGTTGGCGCATGCTCCACTTGATGTTGGATTGAAGCTGGTTGACGACCGCGTTTGAACACGAGAACTTACCCGTGCGCGGAATATCGGTCCCGATCACGATTCCCGTGACCGTGTCATCGCCGGGAGCCTCCGGCAGGCCGGTGAGCTCCACATAGCGAAAGACATGGCAGGATTTCGTCAGGTTGCAAGGTCGGGGCGATCGGCGCAGCGGCCAAGGTCGCGGCTGCGAAAAGTATCAAGGCAGCCAGCATCCGTCGGCCGGCCGCATTTGGCCGGGTCGGTGACTCCAACCGGCCAGCGCCACTAAGCGGGCAACGCGTCTGGCGGTTGAGTTTATCTAGCTACTTTGAATTGACAAATACTTGGCCACTGCTTGGGTTCGGGAATGAACATCCATTTTCCCATATACGTTCTTCAGGTAGCTAAGGATGGTTGCAATGCTTAATTTGAGTTCATCCGCGATTTCTTTGTTTGAGTAACCTTTGGAAAGCATCACCAAAATCTCTTTTTCCCTTCCACTCAGGCCCATGGCCTGATGCGGCAAAAGCGACCTCTTGCGAAAATATTTACCCCTTTTCTCCCGCCAACCGCCGGGTGATTCACCGATCTGTACTTTGAATTGCTTGGATAGTTGGGCTGCCGATTCAAAGCCCAAGATGTCGGCGATTTGCTTGATTGATTTTGTCGAATTGACTAGCAAATCCTTGACCTTTTGAATCCGGGTGTTCAGGTAGTATTGCCGCAGGCTCATGCCGATGCGAGCTTGGAAACTGTGCCGAAGATTTGAGTAGCCAACACCGAGTTCATCGGCCAGACCGTGCATATCCAGTGGTTCGTGGCAGCGCAGCGAAATCAACATGTGGGCACGCTGCACAATATCATCTTTGGCCTTTGTGAATCCGCGTTCTCCCCGGCTTAAATGGCCTAGCATCGCAACCAGATGCAATCCGAGAGTCGAGAGTAAATCTTGATTGGCCAAAGCATCAATGCGCGCAAAGCAATGGCAGCGCTCGAAGTAATCGTTAAACTCATCGATCGATTCAACATTTAAAAGACTGTGCTTGGGCTGAATAAGCCCCGCTTGAGCGGCCTGCTTGAATACAGGCCCTTGGCACTCAAGCCAATGCTCCACCCAACCAGTCTCGGTCACCGGACGGTAACGGTGCCAAATGCCAGGAAACAACACCATGACTGTTCCGGGCTTGACAGCGTGAACGCCGTGCATCGCAGCACATTCAAACACCCCGGAACCGGCCGAAATGAGAATAATCTGAAAGCTTTGCAGCACACGACCACTCGTCCAATCAAAGCAATGATCCAAAGGATGCTGATTGGGTGGATAGGGCTTGTTGGGCAGAACATTTGTATAGCCAGCTGCCGTGGCAACGCATCCCCAGATCGAGTTAGCCGGATGTTTCGGCAGATAAACAAAGTAATCTTTCATTACTCGTGATATGGATTTAGTCCACTAAATAAACTGACTCTTCAAAATAAATGCGCTGAATGGAGCTACTTTGGTGCTGCCATGTTTTATTGACCACAGAGAACTCATTGTGCGACCTAGTTAATTGTGAGACCATATTTTAGGAAAAGTGGTTGACGCATTTGGTTTTTGGTTTTGACGGACAGGAATCAATCCCTGTCAGCGGAGCCAGGATACAGTTGCCACTGGCCATAAAGTGTTCTGCCGTCGATTGCTTGAATCGGAGACGTTTCTTTTGTGATGGCCAAGGTCACGAATGCGTTGAACCAATATTCTAAACAGTATCTGTTTTTCAAGGAATACCCTATTTTTGGGGTATGGCTGATATTGGGATCTGTGGCTAAATTCAAAAAGGTCAGTTAAAATGAATAAATAATGTGATTGAGGCTGGCATGAGTTTCAGGGATTTTGGTTGAGTGGTGTACGTATTTGTCCAAATTGGTGCGCGATTAATATGTTTTCCAAATTGCTATGGTAAATTAGATCGACGAAGGAGCAGTTGTCGCATAAAAAGTTGGGCTACTACACATTTATGAAAAACACGCTCACCATTATATTATCGGGCTTACTTCTCTGTGGTTGTTCGCAGAAGCAGGTGTCATCGGCTGTCCCAGCGATGGACCTTGTTCAAGCTGGCAGGGACATCTCTTGGCGTAATGGATGTGTTATACACGTCTTGAAGCGCGACGGTGCTTCTCTTGAAGGCATCCAGATTAGCACGACATCAGCAGACGGTGAGAAGACGACTACCACCGCTGACACTGGCACACTTACGGCTGGTACGGTAGAGAATGCCGCGGATATTAGTGCAGTGCGGGTTACCCTTCACAATGTCACGAGTGTGAATGCAAGGATGCGTGAGACGACGCCGGAACTGATGCTACTATTAATCAAGTGATTGCGATTTCGAGGCAGGCAAACCATCCGTTTGAAGCAACCGCCGTAGGCGCTGCCTGGGCAGCTGTTGCGAGTCGCGGTTAGGCGGCAATTACAATCGATGGAAGCAAATATGCACCCTTTGCTTTTTGCCATAACGACCGCCCTGTGCTGCGCGTTGCCCTTCGCGAATCAGGCACGCGCTTCCACTAACGCGGTCAGTCACTTTGACCGCACCATCATCAAGGAGCCAACGTATCAGTCTACGCCGAAGTATTACCTAATTACCCTGGGCAACAGCGGCGATGTGAAAGTGTGGATGGTTGAGGATGGTAGCCGGTTGTTCGTCGACAAGAATGCCAATGGAGATTTAACCCCATATTTCCCAGATTAACTTTGCAAGCTGATGTTATTGACACACAATAAAGCCGCATAAACAAAGAGCCTATGAAAATAAATCTAATGGAATGTCCGAAGAGTTGTTTTGCCAAGAAAAAAGGAATGACCCGGGGAACCCGGCTGTTGATGGGAGCGCTCTGCGTCTCCAGTGGTCTGTGGTGGGGCGGGTGCAAAACCGATTCTGAGACGCTGCCCGCAAAATCCGCCGCCGCACCGGCCATGGCGAGCAGGGAGGTTAAGGTTATCCACAAACGCATGATGCAGATTTACGAAGCGATCCAGGCGTATCGCACCGATCACAAGAAGTTGCCGCCTTACCTTTCGGATCTGTATCCCCAATACATTGGCGACACCAATGTGTTTCTTTGCCCCAAGCCGCATTCGAGTGATATCATTCCGTTCCCGCAAATAAAGGATCCAAAGATGCAGATTGATTATGCGTATGAATTCAATGCCAATCCAGTTCAGGGATTGATGGATGGGTATGAAGGACCGATGACGATGGCGGACTTCAAGCGTCTGCAAATGGCAGCCGTTGGCGGGAATGTGCCCATTCTCCGCTGTTTCCTCAATGGCTTGGGCCAGCGCGTGCTGAACGTCTCGTTTGATGGTAAATACTACGAGAGCGGTCAATTTTGGGAATATAGCTTCACCAACCGCAACGACTTTAAGAGTCTGGTGCCGGGCCAGATCCAGCGGGACTGGGCCCCGAAACTGGCGCCCTAGCTGAACCCGGAGGCGGCAGCCAAAGCCGCTTCGCGCAGACTCAAGTCAGCCGACCGCAAAAAGCTGAGAAGGTTCAGGCAGAAAAGGAGGATGCAATGCACGCACATGCGTTGGGCTGGCAAAAGCAAGAGTATGCCGCGTCACGCGTTGCATCAATATAGCAGATATGTCGTTAAAACATCCACCAATTTGATCGATTGGACTCCGGCTTATACTAACCCTGATATTGGCGCAACGATTATCTATACCGATATAAACCCAACCGAACCGGCCCGTTTTTACCGCGTCGCCCATTGAACCGTCATACTCCAGGAACTCAATGACCCAAGGCGTGAAAGTTTGACCGACGAGTTTGAGTGCGGTGGATTGAGTGGTTGAAAACCCGGTGAAAATCGAGAGTTTTCAAATGGCCCCAGAGATAAAATTCAGTTTCGGGAAATGTCAACAAAACGTTGCCGAAAGTGGAATGCCTCTCTACAAGGCCGAAGGTGTGACATTTGCGAAGCAGGGAAATGGCAAGGTTTATTTGGATGTTGGCTCTGGAACATACAGATTTGCTTCACGATTCCAAAATCTTTAAATCCGAATTTAATCGAAAACTCAAAACATTGAAAAAAGTTATGTGCTCGCGAGTGAGCGCGATCACAAAATCCATCGCATCGTAGATGCGAAAGCCATGGGATCGTCGGGTTACCACTTGGATTTTATTGTTCAGACCCTCGACAACACCGCTAGAGACTTCGCCTCTGGCTTTGAACCAATTCATAAGCAACTCTTGATGAGCATGCAATGTCCGCACCGCTTTTTTCACGGGTTCAATATTGGCAGTAGCCGGCTTTAACGCCCTTTAAAACGTGATCGCGTGAGGCAATGCCGACCAGAATTTTATCATGCTTCATTTTAATGGGAGCACTTTTGGGGCAACATTCGTTTCCAAGGCCAATTGTTCTTCCGGCAAATGAAGACTTTGCCACGCCGCAACGCCCCCATACAACTCTTTAACGCGATAGCCATGTTCCAAAAGAATTATTGCTGCCGTCGTGGCCAGACTGCACCACGTGTCCCAGCAGTATGGCACGATAAGTTTGTCCTTTGAAATCTCCGAAAGATGCCCGGATATGGTAGTAGCCGGAATTGCGAGTGATCCGGGAATGCGCCATGTCAAATCCGGGCTTGGATGCCGGACATCCACAAGCACAATATCCCGCGTATCGCGATCAAGCATTGCTTTAACTCCCATCGGGCTGATATAGGCAGCGGCTTTTGATTTGAAGAAGTCCAGGACGACTTGGTTGGGATAGTTGCAGTTGCTTTCCATAGTTTTCTTGCACATTTGATGCCCTGACCTCGTTATCAGGAAGCTGATACATGTCAACTGAAATTATCCCACCAGCGTCTTCTGTTTACGAGCGAGTCGGTTACCTCGTAAAACAGTTGCAACACGCGCTAGCTTACGCCATCCGGTGAAATGTCTAACTGCTTTGAATTGACAAATACTTGGCGACTGCCTGGGTTCGGGAATGAACGTGCATTTTTTCATAAACGTTCTTCAGGTAGCTATGGATGGTTGCGATGCTTAATTTGAGTTCCTCCGCGATTTCCTTGTTTGAGTAACCTTTGGAAAGCATCACCAAAATCTCTTTTTCCCGGTTGCTTAAGTGTGTTGCTTGGTGGGGTGAATTTGATCTTTTTCTAAAAAACTCCGCTACCCGCCGGGCAATTCCGCTGGTCATTGGCACTTCGCCATTTAAAACTCCGAGCAAAGCTATATGCACTTCAGAAGGCTGAGATTGCTTGATCAGGTAACCGTCAGCACCAGCCTCAAGTGCCGGGAAAATCAATTCTGGGTCGTCAGAAGCGGTAAAAATTAGAATCTGAGTTTGCGGCAGAGAAATTTTTAGCTGCGCGGTGCAGGCAATGCCTGAAATTCCCGGCATGAAAATATCCATCAGTATGACTCTGGGCTTGGCGGCAGGTATTACTCGCAAAGCGTCTTCACCAGTCGGACACGCGGCAACGCATTTGAAATTGTTAAATGATTCCAGCAGTTTAATCCAGTGCTCACGAGTCGCCTTTTCATCATCCACCAGGGCAAATGTGTAAACTGAAATGGCTTTGGGTTTATCCGCCATATCGGATACCGGAATCCTCATATGGATTTTAATAGGGAGGATTCGGTCGCTTCGGATGCATTTCTGCTTGAAGGAAGCGTTAGTTTATCGTTTTGGTCTTCAGCCCTTTTCCTGGACCACATATTAAAACGACGCAACCGACGAAGCGGCACGCTAATTTCCACTTGGCAGCCGGCACCTGGCTGGCTGATAACCCGGAAGGTCCCACCCGCGTCGTTTGCTCGCTGTTCCATATTAATTAAGCCATTTCGCCCCTTGTTCGTTGTCGTTGGATCAAAACCCTTTCCATTGTCTTCAACTCGCACGACGATCTCATGATCATCCAAATGAATCCGCAGGTATAATTCGCTCGCCTCTGAATATTTGACGGCATTACAAAGTGCCTCCTTGAGCGCCAGCATCAAGTTCCGGCGAATTCCAACATCACAAGGAGACGTTGGCAAGTCCGACGCAACGTCAAAGCGACACCGGATGGTCGTTGGCTTCAGGAACGTTTCAGTAAAATCACAGAGATGCATGATAAGGTCACGTAGCGAGTCGCGTTGAGAATTGACAATCCATATAGTTTCTTTCAATGAATCCAATAGACCCCGCGCTTGTAGACAAATCTCATCAAGGCCCGGTTGGACCTCCGGGCAGGAGCGCAAGTCGTTTTTTACAGACTCCCCACAGACGACGAGTTGGGTCAGGCCTGATGAGAGGCTGTCGTGGAGGTCTCGAGCGATCCGGGCGCGCTCTCTCCGAATTACTGAGTGTTCCCTTGAATTCAATACCAGCCGCCCCGTGAGGTATATGCCGATCACGACGGAGATAACTAATAAAGAAGACAATACGACCTGAAACCAAAGTTGCAGCCAGAAAGGCACGACAATCGGTTTAGGGGTCGGTGCCTCAAGAACTTTTGTTCCCCAATCCCAGCCATCCACATTCCAAGGAGAGACTCCTGCCGATCCAACGATTTTTGCCTTCGGCCATAAAGGGGAAGGATTGCGTTTTGTCTCCCAGTCACTCTCGGTGTTTGGCACTACCCGCCAACTTGCGTCGGAACTGATAAAAATCGTTTGCCCATCTTTTAGTTGTATGTTGAGGCCGAGAATAAGTCCTGCGGGTCCAAAGTTATTCGCCCCTTCGACCGCAAGCACATGAGTGCCGGGTTTTTTAAGCAGCAAACTTAAGTCGTATGCCGTCAAAATGTTCCAGTCCGACCCACGACCTAAATCCTGGCCATCCAGAAAGACATGATAATAGTCATCAGCAGAAATACGAAGAGATGCGGAACGAACAGGAGATGTGACCGGAATCACAAACGATTTCCAAAAATGGCATGTCTGCAGATCGTGCGTCTCGGGGGCCCAAATCCACGAGCCAACCCCGAAATGGGGGGGCACAGTGGTCGAAGCAACAGTGGGGAAAGCGGTAAAAGCAAAAATAGGCAGTTTGAACCCGCCGTGCTTTCCTGTTCCCTCCTGCAATGTCACCCCGAAAATATTTGGCCCGTGTTCAGGCCAAACAACCTTCATCAGCATCGAGACGTCCTTGCTGGCAGCAGTAAAATCATATTCAATGAAACCTGCCCCTCCCGCATCCAAGTTCAGAGGATTGCCTGCATATTGTTCCTCGGCTCCCTCACCATTAAAACTGAAGTCCACGTAGCGTTCTTTACTCCACTGCCGATAATAATATCGTAATGAATATTTTGTTCCCACTTTCAGCCCGCCGAAATTCATTTTGATTGTGGTGCCATTTGTAAGGTCAAGCTTTTGGGTCATCACAAAACTCATATGCATCAGCATACGCAACATCGCGCCGTCTGCCTGAACGTCAGCTCCGACAAGCTCATCAATAGCAAAATGATCATCAGTATCAAGAAAACCGTCTCCAGCGGGAATTGCCGCCGAAGCTGACCACGTTCCACCATGGTTGGTGTCGCATCCACTGAGGAACCGCTGCAACTCATCAGAACCTCTATTCAAGTGAACCAACTGGAAGGGAACTCCATTAATGCAAAGCGGTTTATCGCCGCTTCCAAAACTCAGCGCGCACAAATACATGTTGTTGGAATCTATTCCAGAAGCCAGATCGGTTCCGGTGCTAGGCAGAGAAAAGGCTGAAATTGAGCCCGCGTGTGCCAAAACGGTTGGATACAAACAGATTGCGATTAACAACGATCTGCTTAAGCGTAATAGGAAAGACATGGCAATCAATGCATAGTGACGAAAATCAGTTTAACCAAAAAATGGATTCTGTCCATAAAATTTCGGCCCGCCCGCGCAGGTTGCCGTAATCCACATTTAAGATGGTCGCGCTGCCAAGCCCGATTTTCTTCATTGCGTCCAGACGGCGGTGTTTCCTTCCCGATTGATGCAGGCATTCTTACAGCCTCAACACATTTGTGATTTTGCAGCTTCGAGAGGATTGAGAAAGCCGGATTGACGAAGCTCAATTGAGGCGACAAGGCCGAGCACATTACGGTTAAACCGAGAAGACGATTTGTTGGTTTTACCATGACGGTGTGAATGTGGGCAAAAAAACTCAGGTTCTGGCGAGCCTCATTGAATCCGTACGCCAATTGGGATGAAAAACAATACCATCCTGGCATAGACGCTAAAATCATAGGCCGGGCTTTACTGGACTCGCGCGCAGATTAAAATTGCTTTTGTGAGTTTAGTCGCAGATCCGGAAAAAGGCCATACCCTAAAATGGGGGTATTATTCGGGAAAGAGAGTGCGCTTCGCCTGGTTGCCCCCGAAACCACACTACACTGGATGATCAACCGTTTTGGGCATGAAATGTTCAGCTGTGATGCGTAACTTTGGTGGCAAGCGGTCCCCAAACCTATTTACCCTAGTTTTGGGGTATAGACGTTGTCGGAGTCTCGGCGTAATCTGACTCATAACCAATTAAAACCTCTCGATAAAAATGGGATTGAATTTGTCGCGTGAGGTTTGTGGTAGACCAAATCACAGAGAAAAAAATAAGCATTCCCCGACATTTAGCTAACAAACTACGGACGCAACGGAAAAAATCGAATCTGAAAATAAAACCCCTTAAAAGCACTATGAAGAAAACACAGTTCTCAAGATGGAAAATGGCAGCGAACCTTTGCATGGCTCTGCTGATCTTCGTCAGTTCCGCGTCGGCTTCTTTGGTCATGACCGGAGCCTACCAGCAATCATCCAGTTCATTTACTCCCACTTGGACCGTGGCTCCGAGTTTGATCGCCGGCATGTCACCGATCGCTCAATCGGGCAATTTCACCAGTGAGGGGAATACTCCCGGTGTTTCTGCTCTGACAGATGGCGTGATTGGTCCTGTTCCTGGCAGCTACAACATCTTCGCTGCGGGCGGCTCCAGTGCTGGGACTACCGTGACCTATGCGTTGCCCGTCCAAGCCAATGGATATGACGTCACAAATATCACGGTTTACAGCGGGTGGGGAAATGGTGGTCGAGTCGGACAGGCCTATACCGTTTTGTATTCCACCGTGGCCAACCCGACAAGTTTTATCTGGCTGACCAACGTCGCCTATGCTGCGGGCTTTACCGGCAATAGTCCAAATAATCCGATAAGTATCCAGGTTCAGTTGAGCGACTCGGCGGGAGGGGCAATTGCCGCCAACGTCGCGGCGATCCAGATTGACTTTACCTGTCCGACTGCGAATGATGAAAATGGCGGCACTGGCTATTCCGAAATCACCGTGCAAGGGACTCCGTCTGCGAGTGTGGTTTCACCGGTCATTTCGATAACAACTTCAAACGAAAACGGCTCCTACCCATTCACGCCTACTTGGACGCCGGAAACGCCTGATTTGATTGCCGGCTTGAGTCCCACCATGGCAGATGGCGACTTCACGGGCGGTGGCAATGCGGCTGGAACCTCCGTGCTGACTGATGGTGGCTTTGGGGATGGCACCTACCCGGCTAGCTTTGCCGCCTGCGGCGCCGGTGCTGGCACCACGCTCATCTATACGCTCACCAATTCTCCCAACGGATCGGATATCACCAACATTGTAACCTATAGCGGATGGCCCAACAACGGTCGTGACGGCCAATATTATACGATTTCCTATTCAACCGTGAATCAGCCAACGACCTACATCCCCATGACCACGGTTTTTTATTTACCTGAAGGTGTACCCAACGCGCCGGCTAACCGGGTGGCTATAGCCACCTCGACTGGTGTGGCGCTGGCCAAGAATGTATCCAACGTGAAGTTTGACTTTGCTTCTCCTCCGGGAGCTTCCAGCTTTAATAATGCCTGGCAAGGGTATTCTGAAATCATTGTGCAGGGCACCAACTCTGCTCCGCCGAAAAATGGTCCATCACCTTATCTGGTTCAGGACACCACGCCAAGCTACGCCGAAACTGTCGTGGGCGACAAAGTTGTGTTCACGGCTGTTTATAGCAATACGCCACCGGCTGTCCTGCAATGGCTTGTGATCAAATCCGGGGTAACGAACATCGTTTCGGGCGCGACCAGTTCCACGCTGACGCTCAACAACGTGCAAGTGTCGGATTCTGGCACATATATGCTACTGGCCACCAATCCGACCGACGGCACTGCGTTGCCTTCATACAGCTCGGGTGCTCCGCTCTTAGTTGGCAACACCCCGGCGGCTGTGAATGGCGTTATTGTTGACTATGCCGGCCAAGTCATTCCCGACAGCGTTACTAATTATTACCCATCATGGCCGGTTGACACCAATGATTTGAACCTGACCCTTGGATTTGTTTACGGTAGCGGTCAAGGAACTTTGACTTACCCGGGGGGCAATTTTGGTCTTCAGGGTTGCAACGTCGATCCGAGCATTATGAGCGACGGCGTGAATGCACCCACGACTTCGTGGCCGGGCGAACTTTGCGGCTGCGGCAGGATCGACTACGGCGCAGGCTATCAACTGACCTATGCTTTGGTAACCAATTCCGCAGCCTATGGTTTGGATATCACCAATATCACTGTTTTCGGCGGCTGGCTAAATGCGCAGCATAATGAGCAGGACTATCAGGTTTTGTATTCCACAGTGCAGTCGCCCGGGACGTTCGTTCCCTTGGTGACTGCCACTTATCTTCCGACAGATACAAGCGACGGTCCGTCAGTCACCCGCACGATACTCATTCCGACCGGTGGAGTGCTGGCCCACAATGTCGCGGCGTTGGAGTTTAATTGGAATCTATCTCCGATACCGTTGAATGGTTGGGGAGGTTATTCTCAAATCCTTGTCGGTGGCTCGCCTTCGATAGGATTGGTGCCAGCCTTGACAAGCGACGTGACACCGAACACCGCTTCCGACGTGGTTGGCAGTCAGATTATACTCACGGCAGGTTTCAGTGGGGCCACCAGTCTGCAATGGCAGTTGAATGGGACGAACGTTCCGGGTGCGACGTCATCTACCTTGACGCTTAATAATCTACAGTTAACAAACTCTGGAAATTATTCCTTAGTGGCAACCAATGCAGCGGGTGCGAGTCATAGCAGCGCCTGCGTGGTGACGGTAAATCCCGCGCCTGCAGCTGTTTCAAACGTTGTCGTCAGCATCGCTGCACAAACATCGCTGGCGACGCAATTCACTCCCACTTGGGATCCAAGTTTATTGAGTTCAAGTCTGATCTACAACGTTTCCCCCAGCGCTTCTGGTCTTGGCAGTTTCACGTTGCCCGACGGCAATGGTGAAAATGCAGCAACGCCGGCTATTCTAACTGATGGCAGTTGGGGATATTTGGATGTTAATGGAGATAACTCAACAATTACCTGCATGGGCTATGATCTGCCCAATCCTGTTACTGGTGCTCAAGGCGAGGGCAATTTTGTGACCTATACGCTTACCGGCTCGGCGAACGGATATACAATCACTAACATCGTGTCATCTGGCGGTTGGGCCAATAATGGACGTGACCAACAGGCCTACACGGTTTACTATTCCACCGTGACGAGTCCGACCTATTTCATCCCGCTGGCGGTCGTTAACTACCTTCCGTCAAGTCCAGTCGGAATTTCTGCGACCCGGGCGACAATTACGCCTGCAAGCGGAGCTCTGGCCAGCAACGTCGCTGCGGTGCAGTTTAATATGACCTGGCCTCAAGGAGAAAACGGTTACCAGGGCTATAATGAACTTGCCGTTTACGGTTCGCCCTCGGCGAATGCTCCGGCTCCTGGGCCAGTGATTACAGTAGCGAATGAACAGGTCGACACGCCGGACTGGGTTCTCGAAACCCCCAACTTGATCGCGGGGCAGGTACCAAGCACCAACGGTCTCGGCGATTTCACGGGAGGTGGCGAATGCGCCGGCGTCTCCGTTCTAACCGACGGGACACTGGGTAGTGTGACGAACCTTCTCGACTTTGCGGCCTGCGGATCTTTGGCAGGCACGTCAGTTACCTATACGAACGTCAGCGGGTGGAATCTGACCAATATCGTAGTTTACAGTGGCTGGACGAATAATACTCAGGACGGGCAGTTTTATAATGTGTCCTATTCCACCCTATCGGCTCCGGCGACGTTTGTTCCGCTGGTGAGTATTGCTTACAATCCCATTGTGCCTAATGGCACGCCGTCCGCCAATCGAGTGGCCATTGGACCCCCGGTGGGCCAGTCCACGCTTGCCACCAATGTGGCGGCGGTGAAGTTTGACTTCACGCCGCAACTCAGCGGCAGCCAAACTGACAATGGCTGGTCTGGCTATGCGCAAATCGTGTTACAGGGCACTAATCTGCCGGCGGTGGTTACTCCGACGTTGCCGACGGCGTTCGCAAAGCCAAAAGTGTCAGGCGGCAACCTGATCCTGACCGGCAGCGGCGGCACCCCGGCAGGTTACTCCTACACATGGTTGCAGACGACAAACCTGAATGCTCCGATCATCTGGACGACAAACATCCAGGGAGTTCTGGATGGCACGGGATCCTTCTCGAATTCCATTCCGATTAACGCCTCACAAAAGGCAAATTTCTTCCGGTTCCGGATGCCGTAATCGGTTTGGGGTGGAGGTTAGTGTTGGGAAAGCCCGGGGACGCAAGTCCCCGGGCATTTATTCAAAAACATTATAAAAATGGATTAATGCAAAGTAGAAATGAAAGCGGTTTGAAGCGATGACTGGGGTTAATGGCTACAAAAATGAAAACAATTATGTCAAATGAAAATGGTCTGCGGGGAAACCGTCGGCGCAAGGCGTTTACCTTGATCGAACTATTGGTGGTGATCGCCATCATCGCTATTCTTGCGGCGATGCTGCTGCCGGCATTGGCCGGAGCCAAGAAAAAAGCGCAAGGCATCAGTTGTGTGAATAATTTGAAGCAGCTCGCCCTGGCGGCAAATGTGTATGCCGGCGATTTCCAAGATGCCATTGTTCCAAACGGCACAATAGGAGACATCGGTTGGGTTACGGGGGATGTGAGAGCTCTCCCGGAGGCTACCAACAGCGCTTCTGTAACGCAAGGTCTGTTGTGGCCAGATATCCAATCCCTTAAGAGTTATGAATGCCCCGGAGACTTATTTTACGTCAACGGGACTAGTGCGCAGCGTGTTCGCGGTTATTCGATGAGTTGTATGATGGGCAACAATCTGGGTGCTGCTGGTTCTGGTGATCATTCAGGCATCAAGGAAAACCTTAAGTTTAGCTCGGTGCGCGACCCTGGTCCAAGTGACGCGTTTATCTTTGTGGGTGAACAAGGCGGCGCCAATCCCTCTACGGACTACACCAGCATAGACGATGGTTATTATGCAGTAGGATATACGATGACCGGCCCGTTATGGTGGAGCACACCCGAGAGTCGGCACGGCAACCATGGCCAGTTTTCATACGCTGATGGGCATGCCGGCATCATAAAATGGTCGGAACCAAAAACCCAGTATCTGACCGGGAACATCGGCGGGACACAAGGCCACAACCTAGGGGCGACCAAAGACGTGGATCTTCATAAAATATGGTCAGCAACCTATGCTGCAGGTGGCTACCCAGGACTTCCAAGCCCATGGTGACTGGTCTTTTTACCAATCTTCCGTCACAAGAAAAGCCACTTCAAAACGGCATTGATTCTATTGGAGAGTTAGAACGGCTGGTCGAAATTAAAAAATATGTTAAAGGTATTGCGTACGACTATGCCGGGAAAAATATCATGGCAGGCGGGCGTCGTGTTCGTAATGCTGCAAGCCGCAGTTGATCTCCAGCGCGCATCGGCCGCCAACCTGATGAATTACGGGTCTGGCGGGAATGATTATTATCAGTTCACCGCTCCCTCCATGGCCTTCATCAAGGCTTCGGGCTTCACCACGTTGATTCCCTTCGCCATGCATCTCAATTCTGATGGCACACTTCTAATCGGCGGTGACGTTGCCTGCACCAATGGCCTCTATACCGGCCCAACCAACTGGGCTTCGCTCGTTGCCACCGTGAAGACGCCGCCCACAACCGTCAATCGCTATGAGGTGTGCATCGGCGGATGGACGGACACCAGCTATGACAACATCAAGGCTCTGGTTGCTACCAACGGAACGGGGCCCAACAGTATCCTTTACCGGAACTTTCAGGCCTTAAAAAATGCTGTGCCAGGAATTGATGCGATTAACGATGACGACGAGCAGACCTACGATCTGAATTCTTCCACGAGCTTTGCCAACATGCTTGGTGCCTTGGGTTACAAGTTCACCATGGTTCCCTACACTGCCGAGAGTTTTTGGGTAAATCTCAAGAATAACGTCACCAACTGCGACTACGTCTACGTCCAGTGTTATGAAGGCGGTGCAGGCAACGATCCGAGCACGTGGAAGACCGCCATGGGCAGCGGTGTCGTGGTGATAGGTGGACAGGAAGGCAACACGGCAACTCCCGGGACTTTTCGCACCTGGTATCTCGAGGACGGGGTTCCGGGCGGCTTTTACTTTGCTGATGGTATTTTTAATACCACCTATTGGAGCGCGGCCATGATCGAAGCCAACGGCGCGATACCGCTGGTGCCGACGGGATTGACTGCGGTTCCGGGCGGGCAACAGGTGGGTCTTTCATGGAGTGTGGTGCTCGGGGCAATTTCCTATAACGTAAACCGCTCAACCGTCAGTGGCGGAGAAACCAATATCGCCAATGTTAGCACGTTCAACGTTCCCTGGCCGGGAGCCAATCAATACTTTGACACAGGGCTGGCCAGCGGCACCACCTACTACTACAAAGTGTCTGCGGTCAATACCAACGGAGAGAGCCTAAATTCCGCAGAGGTCAGCGCGGTGCCACAACCGGCGACCGTTTTTGGTTTTGAGACCCCCGCCATCGGCCTTGGCAATTATCAATACAGTCCGTCTGGTGGGCCTTGGACGTTTAACGGCACGTCTCCCAATGGCTCGGGAATTGTCGCCAACGGCAGTGGTTTTGGCAATCCGCCCGCGCCGGAGGGTGTGCAGGCGGCATTCGTCCAGGAGTTGGGCACCGTTTCGCAGTCCATTGCGGGGTTTGTCCCGGGGACAAATTACACCATCACTTTTTCAGCCGCCGAACGGGGCGGGAACAGCCAGTCATGGAATGTCGAAGCCGACAATAACGTGATCGGGAGCTATAATCCAGGCTCAAGCGCGTCGAGCTATGCAGACTATACCGCCACCTTCACGGCGACAGCCGTGACTCATGTGTTGTCATTTGTGGGAACCGACCTGGCGGGCGGCGACAACACCGTCTTCATTGACAACGTGAGAATCACTCCGCCGCTGCTGACCTTCAGCAACTCCGCCTCGGCTTCTTTGGTCATGACCGGAGCCTTTCAAACAAACTCTGCAGGAAATGTTACCCCTACTTGGACGGTTGCCCCCAGTTTGATTGCTGGAGCATCCCCGATTCATGAGTCGGGCAATTTCACCAGTGAGGGGAATACGCCCGGGGTTTCTGCTCTGACGGATGGTGTGATTGGTCCTGTTCCTGGCAGCTACAACATTTTCGCTGCGGGCGGCTCCAGCGCGGGTAACTCGGTGACCTATGCGCTGCCCGTCCAAACCTATGGTTATGACCTCACAAACATTACGGTCTACAGCGGGTGGGGAAACGGCGGTCGAGTCGGCCAAGCTTATACCGTTTTGTATTCCACCGTGGCCAACCCAACGATTTTCATCGTGTTGACCAACGTCTCTTATTCCGCCGGGTTTACCGGCAATGGTCCAAATAATCCAATCAGTATCCGGGTTCAGTTGAGCAGCTCGACCGGTGGGATAATTGCATCTAACGTTGCGGCGATCCAGTTTAACTTTTACAGCCCGAGTGCGAACGATGAAAATGGCGGCACCGGTTATTCTGAAATTACCGTGCAAGGGAATCCGTCTGCGACGAGTGGTGTTGCGGCTTCGCCAGTCGTGGTAACGGGTTCCACCGAGAGCGGCTCCAACCCGTTCACGCCCACTTGGAGGGCAGAAACACCTAATTTGATTGCTGGCTTGAGTCCCACCATCGCAGATGGCGATTTCACGGGCGGTGGCTATTGTAGTGGCACCTCCGTCTTGACGGATGGCGCAATTGGAGTTTCCGGCAATGCATCAACATTTGCTGCTTGTGGCTATTCCGCCGGCACCACGCTTATCTATGCACTCACCAATTCGGTCAATGGATCGGATGTAACCAACATCGTGGTGTATAGCGGATGGGCTGACAGCGGCCGTTTCGGTCAATATTACATCCTTTCCTATTCCACCGTGTCGCAGCCATCGACCTACATTCCCATTACCACGGTTTTCTACCTTCCTGCGGACACCAACGGCACACCGGCATGCCGGGTGGCTGTGAATACCTTGACCGGGGCGGCATTGGCGAAGAATGTTTCGCAGATAAAGTTTGACTTTGCCAGCCCTTCCGGTGCCTCGAGCTTCAACAATGCCTGGCAGGGCTATTCTGAAATCGTTGTGCAAGGCACCAATTCCGCGCCGCCGTTGAGCACGAACGCGCTGCTGGCGAGCCTGAGCATCACGCCAGCGGGGACGTTGAACCCGGCGTTTGCGTCGGGCACGACGGGTTATACGGCGACGAACAGCTATGAGAACAACCTGGTGACGGTGGCGGCGGCCAGCGTGGACGCGAACTCGACGTTGAGCTTGAACGTCAACGGCGGCGGCTATGGAGCATCGGTGACGAACAGCCTGACATCCGAGGCGACGAGCCTGTTGCTGAACCCGCCGGTCAACACGGTGGCGGTGCAGGTGGTGTCGCAGGATTTGTCACGGACGAACACTTATACGGTGAACGTGCTGTTGCAGCCGAGCCAGACGGTGTTGCAGCTGACGAACAGCGTGAGCGGTTCGACGCTGACGTTGAATTGGCCAGCTGATCACGTAGGCTGGCGGTTGCAAGTGCAGACCAATAGTGTTGGACAAGGATTGGGCACGAACTGGGTAGATGTCGTGGGGGCGATAGCCACCAACCAGATGATTATGCCCATCAAAACGGCCAACGGCAGCGTCTTTTACCGGATGATTTATCCGTAGAACGATCTGAAAATAAATGTAAACATATTTTAATGATTTTATCCGACAAGGTGGGCAAATGGAAAAGAAGCAAGGCTTTAGCCCATGTTCGAGTGGCGAGATGCATCTTGGTGGTAGTCATGTCTATGCTAGGTGGGTTGGGGAGCGCTTCAGCTTTTACGACCCTTGATCGAGAAGCTTGCTGGTCGGCCTGGACCAATGCGTTCTATTATACGGACAGCAGCGGCAGGGGGTATTTGAGGGCCAATGAGTCCAGTAGCAATGGTGCATTTTGTGGCAGTTGGACTTTTACGTCAGAAATAGAGGTTGTCAATAGCGCGGCGCTGGTTGGTCTTGCCACCCCCGCCATGGTCAATGGGATATTGGAGGGTTGGACGAACCAAAATGGAGTGGACTGGTCTGACGACGGGTGGAATGACGATGTGACCGGCGAGGCCAGGGCATTTATCAGCGGGTATCAGGTGACGGGGAACACCAATTGGCTGATGCTGGCCAAATATGGCTTTGATCTGGGTTATAGCCGCGGTTATATTGCTACGAACGGAGGAGTGCTTGAGTGCACCAGCGGTTGTGTGGAAACGGCTGAAACCACTGATGGGATGATCCAAGTTGCTTATTTTCTTGCCCAGTATCTACCTGATCCGACCTATATGACCAAGGCGCAGAACTTGTATGGTTTTCTTATAACAAACGAGTTTGTTGCTTCGACCGGCATGGTGGAGGGGACGCCCAACGACGGCGTCAGCAGCACAGCCGCATCAGACTATGGATTTGTTATGTACGACTCTATTATTTTAGGCTATACAAACAATGCGTATCTGGCCGCCGCTTTTGCGACAAACGCTTGGGGGCTCGGTGCTAGCGGTACGTTTTATGGCAGCCCCGGCTTTTTCCTGCGAGCCATGGGGCTGACCGGCATAGATACTAACTTTGGGATTGCGGTGTGCGACAACGCCTGGAGCTGGAGAGATTCGCGGGGATTGTCCGAGCAGTGGACCTACCGTGAAAGTGACACCAATGTGGACTATTGCTACGATACGATGGATCTGGTCATGGGAATGTTGGCTTTGCCGCCGGATGCGCCGCCCACCTTGCCGGTTACGGCCAACGATGTCGTAGGCAGCCAGGTCACATTTACGGCGGCTTTTCCCAGTGGCATGACCTACCAGTGGCAGAAGATCAGCGGCGGGGTGACGAACAACATTTCGGGAGCAACGAATGTAACGTTGACCCTGAACAACCTGCAACTGACGGACACGGCCTCTTACCAATTGCGGGCATCCAGTGGTTCGGGGGTTCAGGTGAGTGCTCCGGGTTCACTCACGGTTTCCAACGCGCCAACGCCGGTGAATAATATGATCGCTTCCTATGCGGCGCAGACCGGGCAGGGTTATGGCTGCGCGCTCACTCCGACTTGGGCACTTGCGCCGGGCAGTTTGATTGCCGGACAATCGCCCGGCAGCGCGAATGGTGATTTTAATCTGGAGAGCCTGGGCCAGTATGGTGATCGGAATGTGAATTCCCTGACGGCGGGCGGCAGTCTCACGGTGGCTCCGGAGATGTTCGCGCCGGATTATGAAACTTACACGGCCACCTTCGCGGCCACGGCCTCCACGGAGACCCTGGCTTTTGTGGGAACGGATTTGGCCGGAGGCGACAACACTGTTTTTATAGACAATGTGCAAGTTGTTTCAACAGGAGGAACGGCTGTGACCGTGCCAAACTTTGGGTTTGAGACGCCGAGCCTCGGCACGAGCAACTACCAATACAACGTATCCGGCGGGTCGTGGACCTTCAGCGGCCAGTCGGGGATTGTCGCCAACGGGAGTGGTTTTGGGAATATCAATGCTCCTCAAGGCGTGCAGGCGGGGTTTGTTCAGGTGAATGGAACTATTTCGCAGGCCATTTCCGGTCTGACTCCGGGAACAACCTACACGGTCACCTTTTCTGCCGCCCAACGCCCTGGAAACAACCAGACCTGGAACGTCACGATAGGTTTTGCCACTCCGCCGAGCGCCAACTATACGAACTACGCGGTGTCCTTCACGGCCACGGCGTCCTCGGAAATGCTGGCTTATGTCGGAACGGATCTGGCCGGAGGCGACAACACTGTTTTTATAGACAATGTGCAAATTATTTCAGCAGGCGGAGCCTCTGTGACCGTGCCAAACTTTGGGTTTGAGACGCCCAGCATCAGTAGTGATCAATATAATCCATCCGGCGGTTCATGGACGTTCGGCGGTGCCAGTCCGAACGGTTCGGGCATCGTGCATAACGGCGGCGCTTTTGGAAATGCCAATTCACCGCAAGGCGTCCAAGCTGCATTTATTCAAGAGCAAGGGACTGTTTCGCAGACCATTTCCGGCCTGACTCCGGGCACAACCTATACGAATACGTTCTACGTCGCCGAACGGCCCGGGAATAACCAGACGTGGAATGTCACAATGAACGGCGCGGTGATCGGAAGCAGCGCCACGGTGATCGGAAGCTACGCTCCGAGCCTGATCACGAGTTCCAATGTTGTCACTTGCGGCGGGGGAGGCGGAGCGGGATCGAACATCGTTTATACGCTGACCGGTTCGGCCAATGGCTATGCTATTACGAACATCACGGTCTACGGCGGCTGGGCTGGCAGTGACCGGGATGCGCAGGCTTATACAGTTTATTATTCCACGGTGTCGGCCCCCACGAATTTCATTTTGTTGGGGAGTGTCAATTTCGATCCAGTGAATGCCGGCTATAATCCCTTGTATAATTTGTATGGCTGCGTGCCGGCGGCGACCCGGACAATGCTGACGCCAGCGACCGGCGTGCTGGCGACGAATGTGGCGGCGATCATGTTCGACTTCACCAGCCCCGTCGCCGCGGACAATTTTAGCGGCTACACGCAAATACAGCTATTCGGTGTGCCGATGGTTCCGATGGTGACAACGAATACTTTACCCGCAACCGCGGCGGATGTCGTTGGCAGCCAGGTCACATTTACCGCAGGCATAAATGGTGTTGCTCCGATAATCTACCAATGGCAAAAGATCAGCGGCGAGGTGACGAACAACATTGCCGGAGCGACGAATTCAACTTTGACGTTGACGAACCTCCAATTGACGGACACAGCGAGTTACCAACTCGTGGCCTACAACGCGTTTGGAATGGTCGCAAGCACGCCAAGTTCGCTTACGGTCAGCAGCGCGCCGGCAGCGGTGAACAACGTGGTCACAGCTATGGCTGTCCAGACCGGAGCGAGTCCCGGGAGTTCCTTCACGCCTACTTGGACGCTGGCTGCGAATAGCCTGATTGCCGGCCAGTCTTCCAGTGCCACAAATGGCAATTTCAACACGGAACCCTACTGGGGCAACCGGAATGTCAACTCGCTCACTGCGGGAGGCACTCTCACGATTGCGACCGGAGGCAGTCCCACGACCACCAGCACAAACTATGTGAGCTGCGGCACCGTGGCCAGCGGGGCGGGCCAGTTCGTGGCTTACACACTGACAGGGTCATCCTCTGGTTATAATCTGACGAATATCACGGTTTATGGCGGATGGAGGGATAATGGCCGGGACCAGCAGGGTTATACGGTTTATTATTCCACCGTGGCGGCGCCCTCGACTTTTATCACCTTAGGCAGCGTCTCTTACAATCCCGCGAATGCCGCCAGCACAGCCTGCGCCACGCGGGCAACCTTGATGCCGGCGAACGGGTCGCTGGCGACGAACGTGGCGGCTGTGGAGTTTGATTTTACCGAGCCGGCCACACCCAACGGCTGGTGCGGTTACTCCCAAATCCAGGTGTTCGGTATTCCAGCTTTTGTGACGGCGACCAATCCGACGAACATCGTGGTTCAGGTCACGGGCACCAACCTGACGTTGAACTGGCCGGCGGATCACATTGGCTGGCGGTTGGAGGTGCAGACCAATGACCTGACCCAGGGACTAGGCACCAACTGGGTGGATGTTGCCAACTCAACCATCACCGACAAGATGATTATGCCCATCAACACGGCCAACGGCAGCGTCTTTTACCGATTGCTATATAAACCATAGAAAGAGCTGAAAGTTAAATACAAACATTTTCAAACGAGACTAAAATGCAAAAAGGGCGCCATCACATCCGGCTTATCAAAAGCATCCTTAAAACCACACCAAGTATGCTCGCGTTGAAACTGTTCATTTTGGTTGCAGCTTCCTTGTTTTTATTCGCCCCGCCCATTGTTCGGGCGGCGGATGATACCAATGGAGCGACGCTAGAAGACCTCAATACAAATTTCGTTGCGCCTCCCGATGATGCCAAACCGCGGGTGTATTGGTGGTGGCTTTACAATCGAGTGGACGAAGCCGGCATCACCCGCGACCTCGAAGAGTTCAAGGCCAAAGGGATTAGCGGTGTCAATCTGATTCCCTGCGGCGGATATGCCGGTCCCACGCCGCTATTTGGCGTGGATTATCAAAGCCCCGATTGGTGGAATCTCTTCAGCTACGCGGTCAGCGAGGCCAAGCGGGTCAATATCGAGCTGGGCTTCAACCTCTCGGCTGGCGGCTGGGTGATGGAGGGTCCTTGGGTCACTCCCGACGATGCCATGAAAAAAGTGGTGCAGGCGAATTTGAATGTGCAAGGCCCGCAATCGTTTTCGGCCGTACTTCCCCAGCCCGAAACGGTGGACGGCTACTATCACGACTATTGTGTGCAGGCCTTTCCGCAAACGAGTGCAGGTGTTGCGATTAATCCGGCGGATATTATTGATCTTACCAGCAACCTGCAATCTAATGGTCAGCTTGTATGGAACGTGCCCACAGGACAATGGACAATTCTCCGAACCGGCTACACTCTGACGGGGAGTCGCTGGTATGCATATCCCACCGGTGACACTTTCACAAATGGCGACGGCTATGAAGTCGACGCTCTCAATTCCACGGCGCTCGACGACCATTTCGCAAACCTCGGCCAACCGATCCTTGATGCGGTCAGCCAGGCCGGCGGTCAACTTGCTTATTTTTGGTCCGACAGTTGGGAAAGCGGCAAGCTCACTTGGACGCAGGATTTCCCGGACCAGTTCCTCAAGTATCGCGGTTACGACCTCAAACCCTACCTGGCCGCGTTGCCGGGCGCGATCAGTTGGATGGACTACACGGCAACCTTCACGGCCACGGCGGCCACACAGACGCTGTCTTTCGTGGGAACTGACTTGGCGGGCGGCGACAATACCATCTTCATAGATAACGTGCGAATTGCTTCAGCGGGAGGAGCATCTGTGACGGTTCCGAACTTCGGCTTTGAGACGCCCAGCCTTGGTGCGGGCAACTATCAGTATAATCCCTCCGGAGGTTCCTGGACCTTCGGCGGCTCACCCGGCACTGGTTCAGGCATCGTCGCTAACGGCAGTGGCTTTGGTAATCCAAATGTGCCGCAGGGCGTTCAGGCGGCGTTTGTTCAGGGGACTGGAAGTTTTTCACAGTCCATTTCTGGTCTTATTCCAGGAACCAACTATGCCATTACCTTCTCTGCGGCGCAACGGCCGGAGAACACCCAAACTTGGAACGTCCAAATGGGCAACGCCGTGATTGGAAGCTTCACAGGATCGGGCGCTACCGTCGTGAACAACGATGTGACCACCCGTTTCCTCAACGACTTTGATCGGACTATTCAAGATAGCGTTGCGGATAACTTTTACGGTCACTTCGCGGATTTGTGCCATTCGAACGGCGTGATCATGGGCAGTGAGGCGGCCGGCCCGAATGACATTCCGCCCGAGGATGCGCTGAAGAATTTAGGACGCTGTGACTTTGGCGCCGGCGAGTTCTGGGTGAATGGCAATTACGGTGCCTCCGGAGGTTATAACTCTGACCCGGGACTGAAGCTTAATCTTAAGCAAACCGCCTCGGCCGCGCACGTGTATGGGGCACGCCAAGCCCAGGCCGAATCGTTCACTCAACAAGAACCGAATTACACCCATTGGTCGCTCGGGCCGCTTGAACTGAAACCCTACGCCAACGACGCCTTCTGTTGGGGAATCAATCGCATCATGCTGCATCAGGCGACTTGTCAACCGCCGGAAGATGGCAAGCCGGGCTATGAATATTGTGCCGGCCAGCATTTTACTCCCAACATCACCTGGTGGGAACAGTCTCCTGCCTTCTTTACGTATCTGTCACGCTGCTCGTATATGTTGCAACAGGGAAACTTTGTGGGCGACGTCTGTTACTACTTGGGCGAGGACCCGCCATCCTTGGCACCGCCCAAATATATCGTTCCTGATCTTGGCTCCGGCTACGATTGCGATTACTGCAATGCCGAAGTGCTGCTGACGCGGATGTCGGTCACAAACGGCTTGATCATGCTGCCGGACGGCATGAGTTACCGGCTGTTGGTGTTGCAAAATTGCGTTTCGCCCGTGCCGGCAATAGCCAGTGAAGTTGGCGCATATCAGAGCTTGACGGTTTCTTCGACCCCGTCGAAGGGCATGTCGCTCGAGGTGATAACGAGGCTACGGGATTTGGTCCTTGCCGGAGCCACCATCATCGGGGCGCCTCCCACAGAAGCCGCCGGACTGGAAGACTATCCACAATGTGATACCAATGTGCAAAGTATCGCCACCGAAATGTGGGGCAATCTGGATGGCACGAACATGACCGAGCGCAGCCTCGGCGCAGGTCGCGTCATCTGGGGTAAAACGTCGCGCGAAGTTCTACTCGAGGATGGTGTGCAACCCGATTTTACTTTCGCCGGACAGGATGTGCAGCCGGGCAACTTCGACTACATCCATCGCACGTCAGGCGATGCTGACATCTACTTTGTCATCAACCGCCTAGACCAGCAGATGACGCAGAATTTCACCTTCCGTGTTTCCGGCAAGCAGCCCGAGATTTTTGATCCCGTCAGCGGCACCATCCGTCCGGCAAATAACTTTCAGCAGGCTAAGGGTTGCACTACGCTGCCGTTGCAGTTCGATCGCTTCGGCTCCTGTTTCTTGGTGTTTCGTCAGCCGATTGCCACGAACACTGCGGGAAATGCCGAAGGAAATTATTCTAAACTGGTCCAAGTGAAAAATCTCACCGGCTCTTGGAGCGTCGCGTTTGATCCGGCTTGGGGTGGTCCAACCACAAATGCCTTGTTTCCTTCTCTGGTGAGTTGGATTCAACGCCCAGAAGAAGGAATCAAATACTATTCGGGCACGGCCACATATTATCAGACCTTTGATCTGACAAATAATTTAACCCAGCGGCTGTTTCTCGATCTGGGCGATGTGCGCAACATTGCCGACGTGCGGCTCAACGGCCAAGAACTTGGCATCCTTTGGTGTTTCCCCTGGCGCGTGGAGGTCACCGGACTTCTGAAGCCCACAGGGAACACGCTGGAAGTTGACGTCATCAATTACTGGGCGAACCGCGTCATCGGCGATCTTAACCTGCCTGCAACGAACCGCCTCACCCAAACCCACGACGTTTTTCGCTTCAGCATGCTCACCAGCAACACTCCTCCGCTTGACTCGGGATTGTTGGGCCCGGTTACGGTGCTCGCAGCCCAAAATGGTCTCATCAACTTTAGCTTTGAAACTCCGACCATCAGTAATTACCAATACACTCCTCCCGATGCGTCTTGGATATTTGGTGGCACACCCGGGAACGGCTCGGGAATTGTTGCGAATGGCAGCGGGTTTGGAAATCCGAATGCTCCGGACGGGGTTCAGGCGGCGTTTGTGCAGGGGCATGGAACGATTTCTCAAACCCTGTCGGGATTTGTGCCCGGAACCAGTTACACCATCACCTATTCCGCCGCGGACCGGGGGCAGTATAACAACGGAGAATCGTGGAATGTGCTGATTGACACCAATGTGATCCAAGCCAACGCACCGGCCCCCACGAGTTACCGCAGCTTCACAAGCAGCTTCACCGCCACGGCGGCAACGCATACCTTGAGCTTCGTTGGCACCGACCTGAACACGGGTGACAATACGGTGTTCATTGACAACGTGCGGATTTCCCCGCCGCTTATCCAATATCCGCTGCCAACGGTTACGTTGAGCGGCCCCACCAATAACGCCCGTTTTCTTTCATCCAGCCCCATCAATCTTACGGCTGCGGTGGTCACAAACGGCAACGCAATCAACGGAGTGCAATTCTATTCCAACACGACGAATTTTATCGGCCAAGCCACCCAACCACCATACACAGTTTCGTGGAACGACGCGGGAGTCGGGAATTACAGTGTCGTGGCTGCGGTTAACTACAACGACGGCGGCGTTGTAAGTTCCGCCGCTGCCAACATAACGGTGACCAATCTTCCACCGGTGCTGGGCAACATCGGATTCGCATCCGGCGGCCAGCAGCTGACGGTGTCGGGGGCCGGGCAGCCTGGATTTACCTATATTCTTGTTGGCACCACCAATCTTGTTCCACCCATCGTTTGGGTTCCAGTCATGACGAATGTAGCGGATAGCTCTGGTAGTATTTCCTTTACGAATCTGCCGATTACCAACACACAGAAGTTCTATCGTATTTCTGGAAAATAATTATTACTTGACGGCTTAATCCACAGAATAATCAACCAAACCATTCAAATATATTTGTCGACAATGAGCATTTTAGCACGGCAGTCGGGCCTTATTCTTTCATCAGCGTTTTTACCAGATTTATCCGTAAGCTGCCATATTGAAATAATTCAATTCAAACTTATCTAACAAGTTCCTTATGCGTATCAAACATCCTGGCGCCGATTATCCAATGACTCAGCAGGCTAGCAATAATTTGCCGTTTATGGCCATTCCGCAAAATCGAACGGGCATTTTTATGGCTGCCTGTGTGTTGGTGTTTTCGGTGTTGGTGGGGCCGGCGAAGGCGGTGAACAATCCGGTTGTGACTATGGCGGCCCAGACTGGAGCGAGTCCCGGCAGTTCGTTCACGCCCACTTGGACGCTGGCTGCAAACAGCCTGATCGCCGGCAAGGCTCCCAGCGCAACCAATGGCGATTTCAATTTGGAACCCTACTGGGGCAACCGGAATGTCAACTCGCTCACTGCGGGAGGCAGTCTCACGATTGCGACCGGGGGCAGTCCCACGACTACCAGCACAAACTATGTGAGCTGCGGCGCCGCTGCCAGCGGAGCGGGCCAGTTCGTGACTTACACACTGACAGGGTCAGCCACTGGTTATAATCTGACGAACATCACGGTTTACGGCGGGTGGAGGGATTCCGGCCGGGACCAGCAGGGTTATACTGTTTATTATTCCACCGTGGGGGCGCCCTCGACTTTTATTTCCTTGGCCAGCGTTTACTACAATCCCACAAATGCCGCCGGTGTGGCCTGCGCCACGCAGGTGATTGTGACGCCGACGAACGGGGCGTTGGCCACTGGTGTGGCCGCCGTGAAGTTTGACTTTACCACGCCGACCACGCCCAACGGCTGGTGCGGTTACGCGCAAATCCAAGTGTTTGGCACGCCAGCCGGCCCTCCGCCGACGGCCAATCTGCCAACCTGCTCGCCGGGTTCTCAAGTCAATGCCGGGACAGTGGTGACTTTCAACGAAACTGCCACCGGCATGCAGCCGCTGCAATATCAGTGGCAGTCAGACAACGGCAGTGGCGGTGCCAGCTATATGGATGTTGCGGGGGCCACAGGCACTAACTACGTTTTGAACACAACCAATTTTGGCGATTTTGCGATCAATTTCCGTGTGCGGGTGTCCAATGCCAACGCCTCCACACTCAGTCCCTCGCTTCAACTCGTCGTTACCAATGCCGGCAGTTCGCTATCCACGGTCACGGCGGGCAATTTGCGCTGTGAACATTTGCTGAATCCTCTCGGCATAGACGTGAACCAGCCGCGCCTGAGTTGGGTGATGAATACCGCCGGCCGGGGCGACCGGCAAACCGCTTATCAGATCTTGGTCGCCTCGTCGCCAACTAACTTGGCCCAGAACATTGGAGATCTTTGGAACAGCGGGACAATTGTTTCGAGTCAATCAGTATTGGTGCCCTACGGCGGCCAGGCGTTGACTTCGGGAGAAGCCTGCTACTGGCAGGTGCGTGTCTGGGATGAAAATGGAAATTTTTCGGCCTGGAGTCCCGTGGCCACATGGAGCATGGGTTTGCTCAACCCGTCCGATTGGACGGCCCAATGGATCGGGATGAATGAGAATACAAATATTTCTCCCGCCCCGCCCGCTCCCATGCTCCGGAAAACCTTCCCCATCAACAAAACCGTGGCGCGGGCCACGGCTTACATTTGCGGGCTTGGCTATTACGAACTCCAGATCAACGGCGCGAAAGTTGGCGATCACGTTCTGGATCCAAGCTATACGCGATACGACTATCACGCGTATTACATTACCTATGACGTGACCACCAATTTGGTGCAAGGGCAGAACGCCCTAGGTGTGCAGTTGGCCAATGGCTTTTACAATCAATGGACCGGTGACGTCTGGAACACCGCCACCGCTCCGTGGCGTTCCTTGCCCCAGATGATTCTGCAATTGGTGGTGCAATATACCGATGGTTCAACGAACGTGATCGTTAGTGACCCCACTTGGAAGGCTTCCACGGGACCACTGCTGCTGGACACGACGCGCCTGGGCGAGGTTTATGACGCGCGCCTGGAACAACCCGGTTGGTCCACCGCCAGCTTCAACGATTCGGTTTGGACCAACGCGATTACCGGCACGGGAATTGCCGGCACATTGCTGGCGCCGGATGCGGAGCCGGTCAAGATTTTCCAATCGGTTTATCCCGTCCAGATTATTCCCATTTCCGGGCAACCAGGCGTTTATACCTTCGATTTCGGACAGAATCTGGTCGGCTGGGGGCAGTTGACAGTTAGCGGCCCCGCCGGAACCTCGGTTAGCATGGTTTACGGAGAACTAACCAACAGCGATAATTCGGTAAACCAAAGTAACATCAATCAGTTTGTAACCTTGAAGCAATATTTTCAAACGGATACGTATATCCTGAAAGGCACCGGCGCAGAAACCTACGCGCCGCGTTTCACCTATCACGGATTTCGTTATGCGCAGGTAACCGGCCTTCCGTCTGCCCCGACCACGAATACGCTCGTTGCGCAAGTGGTGCATACTGCCTTTGACCCGGCGGGAAATTTTCGGTGTTCAAATGATTTGGTCAATCACATCGAAACCAACGCGATCTGGTCGTATCTTGGAAACTTTGTGGGCATTCCTACCGATTGTCCCACCCGTGAGAAAAATGGTTGGGATGGTGATACCCAACTGGCGTGTGAAATGGGGTTGATGCACTTTGACGGTGCCGCTGCCTACACGCGCTGGCTGAAGGAATTCGAACCGGGTCAGTTGTCCAGCGGCGAATTGTCCGGAGTCTTTCCCAATGCCAATTGGGGTTATGGCACCGGCCCCGCGTGGGAGGCCTCGGTTTTGCTGATTCCCTGGTTTGTTTATCAACATACCGGCGATGCCGGGATCTTGACCAACAATTACGCGGCTATGAAGGCTTATGTTAACTATGAGATTAGCGTTGCGTCAGGGAATATCGTCTCCTACGGTCTCGGCGACTGGTGCCCGGCGAACACCGTGACGCCAACCCAAGTGACTGACACGGGTTATTATTATCAAAGCGCTTTGATATTGGCTCAGGCTGCGGCACTGATGGGGAACACAGCCGATGCGGCGCAATACAACACTCTGGCGGCGCAAATCGGCACGTCGTTCAACAATGCTTTCTATAATGTCACTAACGCCGAGTATTCAGGAGGAACGCAAACCGCGCAGTCGTGCGCCCTGTATCAGGGCCTAGTCAGTTCCAATCAGATTTCCGCCGCCTCCCAGGCGTTGGCCACGGCTGTGCAGCAAAACAACAACACGATTGATACCGGTATTCTTGGTTCCAAGTATCTGCTCCGGGCGCTGTGCGACAACGGCCATTCCGATACTGCCATGGCATTGGCCATGCAGACCAATTATCCCAGTTGGGGCAACCAAGTGTTGCGAGGGGCCACCACGCTATGGGAAACCTGGAGTGGAACTGAATCCGGCACTTCGCTCAATCACATCATGTTCGGCGATGTATCAGCTTGGTTCATGGAATACCTGGCCGGCATTCGTCCGGGAAGCCCGGGTTACCAAAGCGTGATCATCAAACCGGAAATCACCGGGGCCATTGCCTGGGCGCAGGCCACGCATGATTCGCCTTATGGAACCATTTCCAACGCGTGGCAATTCAATGGCACGAGCATCGTCATGACGGTGACCATTCCTCCGAATTCAACCGGCAAGGTCTATTTGCCTATCTTGGGCACGGCGGCAACCAATCTGGTGATTCAAGAAAGTGGCGTGAACATCTGGACCAATGGTTCTCCCACTGGTAACGACGCGGGGGTAGTTTACGATAATACCGAAGGTTCCGGGCCGCAGACTTATTCTATCTGGAATGTTCCCTCCGGCACTTATCTATTCGATTGGACAATCGTTCCTTTGCCTTATGCCAGTGGATTGATCGCACGGGCTGGCAACGGTTGGGTCGGTTTGAATTGGACGGCGTCGCCGGGGGCCGCCAGCTATAACGTGAAGCGATCTACGGTCCACGGCGGACCGTATACCGTGTTATCCAGCCAAGTGTTTGGCACAAGTTACACCGACATGACCGTAACGAATGGCCAAACTTATTATTATGTATTCTCTGCTGTGAACGCAGGTGTAGAAAGCGTCAATTCCGGCGAAGTCTTTGCGTCGCCAGCGGGCATTCCCAACTTCAGCTTTGAAACGCCGCTGATCGGCGATTACTCGTATAATCCCGGCGATGGATCTTGGACCTTCTCCGGCGCAAGCCCCAACGGTTCCGGCATCCTAGCCAATGGCAGCGGGTTTGGAAATCCGAATGCTCCGGATGGGGCCCAGGCGGCGTTTGTGCAGGAGTATGGAACGATTTCGCAAACATTATATGGGTTCGTGCCAGGAACGGTCTACTCCATCACTTATTCTGCGGCGCAACGAAGCAGCGATAACCAGCCCAGTGGCGAATCATGGAATGTGACGATTGATGGCGCGGTGATTGGCAGTTTCAGTCCCGGTGAAAGTGCGACCGGTTATGTGGATTACACGGCGACCTTCACGGCCACGGCGGCGACTCACACGCTGGCGTTTGTGGGAACCGATGTGGGTGGCAGTCAGGATACCGTCTTCATTGACAACGTGCGGATCAGCCCAATCCTCCAGCCGCTGCTTTCCTCGGTGACGTTGACCAGCCCAGCGAACAATGCAGATTTCCTATCTTCCAGCACCGTCAATCTCGCGGCGACTGTCGTCACGAACGGCAATATCATCAACGGCGTCCAATTTTACGCCAACACCACCAATCTCGTCGGCCAGTCCGCCACGGCCCCTTATGCTTGTTCTTGGACCAATGTTCCCGCCGGTGCCTACAACCTCGTCGCTAGCGTGATGTTCAACGGCGGTGCCATTGCCAGTTCCGCCGCGGTCAACATCGCCGTGACCAACCCTCCGTTGGTGTTGGACAACATCGGATTCGTATCTGATTGGCAGCATTTGGCCATTTCGGGAGTCGGACAGCCTGGATATACCTATATTCTTGTCGGCACCACCAATATCGTTCCGCCCGTCATTTGGGTTCCCGTCATGACGAATGCGGCCGATAGCTCTGGTAATATCTCCTTTATGAGTTTGCCGATTACCAACAAGCAGGAGTTCTATCGTATTTCTGGAAATTGATTTTCCACTATTGTTAATTCTTTAAATGAAAATATCGAATATGCACACATTAAGCTGATTGATCCGGTCGTTTGTTATATGGAAAAAAGCACCGATCGGCATCGGAAAAACCTTATTCGCGGTGTGTCTACTTTCAAGCAAGTGTTGATAGTAATGACCGCGCCGCTCCCATTTTGGCTTGTCGCCGCCGCTCCATTATTTGTTAGCATTTTTTCCGCCGAGGCCTTCACACTAGATGATGACGCAACCAACGCTGCGGCCAATATAGGGGAACGGCTATTTCTGGAAACCCGATTTTCGCAATTCTTTTTTACCAATTGCGATGGTGACGTCAACGCCATCGTCCCCAATATAACCAATTCCGATTACACTGGCGGCGAAATTATCGAATCTGGCGACACCAACGTCGTATTGACAAACGGCGATCCCGTCATGGCCATGCTGAAAACCATTTACGGCCCGCAACCGGGTCCGTTTGCCGGGTTGTCCATGAATTGCCGGCAATGCCACCTAGTCAACGAAATGCAGAACAGCCGGGGCGTTAATTGTCTAGGCAACCGCACCTATTGTGACTTCTCCACGCATAGCCCTATTCCTAACATCGGCGACGGAAATGTAGTGACGCCTCGCCGCTCTCCGACGCTAGTCAACGCGTTATTGGGACGCAGCTCGCCAATGTTTCTCCACTGGGACGGCCAATTTGCCACGCCGCAGGAGTTGGTGATTGAAACCATGACGGGGCGTAATTACGGATGGAAGCCGACGCAATACGCTACAGCCATTCACCACATTGCAAACGTGATTCGTTACGACAACGGCAGAGGAGCTCTGGCCAATAGCCGCTACGGTGGGGGATATTCCTATGCTACCATGTTCGCTTTCCCGCCGGAGGAAATTACCACGTTCTATCGCCTGCCGTTCCAGTATTGGTTTGGCGATTTGACGGAAACGAACACAAATGATCCGTTTTATGTGTCAGATGATGAAATCGTGCAGGCGGTGGCCGACCTAATTGTGCAGTATCTGGAAACGCTAGTCTTTTCCAAAGACGATAACGGGCATTACGACGGCTCACCGTACGACGTCTTTCTGAGGAAAAATGGTCTGCCACAAAGTCCGAGGCCCGGGGAGACGCCATTGCAATACAGCCAAAGGCTGCTGGGTCTTGTTAAAGGTTTGACCAGTCCCCAATTTGTCAATGACCCGGTGGACGGGCATTTTTTAACCCACAACCAAATCTTTCAATTTGGTGCGCTGGAATTAGAAGGATTAAGAATCTTTCTCCAGACCAACAGTTCCGGGACGATCCCGGTCCAGCCCCCGTTCATAACCATCGTGCAATCCGGCAGAAGCGTGACAGTCTCTTGGATTCCCACGGCGGGCACACTGTTTAGCTCTCCGGATGCAAGCCCGTCGGCTAGTTGGAAGCCGGTAGGAGGTCAATCGCCTTACGTTTTGCCGGCAGTGTCTAGTGCCATGTTTTTTAAAGTGGCGGCTCCGGCCACTGTCCGGGCGGCGGGACGCTCAGGCAACTGCGTACTCTGTCATGCGCCACCCGATTTTACCGATTTTATTTTTCACAACACCGGAGCGTCCCAGGCGGATTACGACTCCATTCACGGGGAGGGAGCGTTTAGCCGGGTTTGGATTCCAGATTTGGCCACACGCCAGAGCAATTACGACGCCTATCTGCCGCCGACAACCAATCATCCCTACGCCACCGGCAGATTTCGCATGCCACCGAGAAGAACCGACGCCAGCTACATGGATTTGGGATTGTGGAATGTATTTGACAACCCTGATTATCCGGCGCCCCAGGCCGGTTTGCAGAAAGTTCTGACCAATGAATTTCCCAACGCCATCACCGCTGACGCCTTGTTGCAAAGTACAATCGGCTTGGTCAAGACGCCGACGTTGCGCGACCTTGGCCAGTGCCAGCCTTATCTGCACACGGGGCAGATGAGAACAATTGAAGACGTGATTGAATTTGACCGGGAATTTGCGGAGAAAGCGCGCCAGGGCAAAGTCCAGAACGGCGATCCCCAATTGAAGTATGAATCGGTGGATGAAAAATCCGTCGCAGCGTTGGCCGCGTTTATCCGAGCATTGAACGAAGACTACACCGATTAGGCAAATACCAAAACCCAATTAGATCCTGAGAACATCTTGAGATATGAAAACTAACATGAGCAAAACCGGGAATTTATTCCGGGATTTTCTGGCAGCGAAGCTGCCACTCTTCATAGTGGCCGGCACTCTGCTGAGCGCGCTGACAGCGCAAGCGGGCGTGTGGACAGCACTCAACAACGCACCGCCTTCCGGCCTGCAGATGGGCTTATTGATGAGCGACGGGACGGTGATATGCCCCGACGGCGGGACGGATTGGTATCGTTTAACTCCGGACATTCACGGCAGTTATATCAATGGCACCTGGACTCAGATTGCCTCAATGAACTATAACCGTTTGTTTTTTTCGTCGGATGTTTTGACCAATGGCAACGTCTATGTGGCTGGCGGCGAATACGGTGGCGGCCCGGCCGAACTCTACAATTACCTGGCCAATACTTGGACGGTTATCCAGCCACCGACGGAGAATTTCTCGGACGCCTGCTCCAAAATGCTTCCCAACGGCAATGTGCTGCAGAGCGATTCGCAAAGCTCCTATTATATCTACAATGTGGCGCAAAATACTGAGACAGATGTCGGTTCCTGTGAAGACATGAACGAAACCTGCTGGGTCAGAATGCCGAACGACAACATTCTGGGGGTGACCGGCTATTCAACAACCTCGGAACATTACGTTCCATCATTGAACGCATGGTATGCCGACAATGACGTCCCGGTGGATGTATTTGGTTATGGAGGAGAACTCGGTCCGGCATTCGTTCTGCCCAACGGAAAAGTTTTTCAAGTTGGCGCCACGGCCAACACCGCCATATATACACCCGGAACTGCGCTGACCAGCGCGGGCAGTTGGGTGGCGGGGCCGCAAATGGTGTTTGGACCAAATGGGCTGGGCGCGGTGGACGCACCGGGTGCCGCGATGATTACCGGCAACGTCCTGCTATGCATCGGGCCTACCAACGGGTATAACGCCCCCTGTTATTTCTACGAGTATAATTACGTTCTAAACAACTTAACACAGCAGAACGCCCCCGGCGGCGGCACGACCTACAACAACAGTTCACCCTTTGGAACTTCCATGCTTTGTTTGCCTGACGGCAACGTGTTGTTCTTCGGCGGCCAGGGCACTACGTCGCTCTTTGCATACGCACCCGGCGGGACTCCGTTGGCGGCGGGAAAGCCAACTATCAACAGCATCACACAAAATGCTGATGGCTCCTATCTGTTGACTGGTATCGGCCTCAACGGCATCACCGGCGGCGCGGCTTATGGTGACGACTGGCAAATGGACACCAGCTATCCGCTCGTGCGCATGACCAACAATTTGAGCGGCAATGTTTATTACGCCCGCACGTACAATTGGAGCAGCACCACCATCCAAAATCCCAATCCGGTCACGACCGACTTCAGCCTTCCGTCAGGGCTGCCGCCCGGAACGTATTCACTGGTGGTGACGGTCATGGGCAACGTCTCGTCCCCACAGACCTTTATTTATGCGCCGCCATCTGTGCCGACGGGTTTGACATCTCAGGCTGGCGATAATCAGATATTGTTATCTTGGAACGTGGTGTCTGGAGCGACGAATTATGCTGTCAAGCAGTTGATTCCGGGAAATCCTTCCTATTATGCGACGCTGGCAACGGTGACGGGAACAAACTATACCGTTGCCAACTTGGTCAATCTCAACAGCTATTCCTACGTCGTGTCAGCGATTGGCACCAATGGTCCCAGCGCCAATTCGCTATCAGTCACCGTGACGCCAGTGGGTCTACCGGCGACACCGACGGGATTTTCGGCCTACGCGGACACATCCGGCCGGATTACGTTGAATTGGTCAATGACCGGCGCGGTCAATTATTTCAACATCAAACGCTCTGCTACCCATAATGGGCCTTACACCAACCTCACCACGTCAATAAATCCGTTTTACACCGATTCGAGGCTGGCACTGGGGCAGACATATTACTATGTTGTTTCGGCGGTAAACCCTTATGGCGAAAGCACCAATTCAACAGAGGCCAGCGCCGCCCCAGAGAACATCGCCAATTTTGGCTTTGAACAACCCACCTACACCTCAGGAGAGTATAATTACGATCCGACGAATGGTGTATGGCAGTTTGATGGAGCTTCGCCGAGCGGTTCGGGCATGCTGGCCAATGGCAGTGGGTTTAGAAACGCCAACGCGCCGGAAGGATTAAAAGCGGCATTTTTGCAAAGCACCGGAATCATTTCACAAACCTTGTCGGGATTCATACCCGGAACAAATTACACGCTTACCTATTTAGCCGCTCAACGACCGGGATACAGTCAGACTTGGAACGTGCAGATTGATAATACGGTGATTCAGACGAACAATACGCCGGGCGGGACAAGTTATGCGGATTATTCGACAACCTTTGTGGCAACCTCACCGGTGCACACGTTGAGCTTTGTGGGGACGGACCTGGCAGGGAACAGCGACACAGTGTTTTTGGACGATGTTGCGATATGGCCGGCTCAGCCAAGCAGCTATGGGAGTAATTTGGGCTTCGAGAGTCCAAGCCTTGGCAATGGCAATTACCAATACAATCCCTCCGGCGGGATATGGGCCTTCAGCGGCTCGCCCGGCAATGGTTCTGGCATCGTTGCCAACGGCAGCGGTTTCGGCAACCCCAACGCTCCGGAAGGCGTGCAGGCGGCGTTTGTCCAGGAATTGGGGACTATTTCGCAGACGCTGTCCGGTCTTACTCCCGGAACAAACTACACCATCATTTACTCCGCCGCGCAACGAGGCACTGGTGAGGGCGGCGAATCGTGGAACGTAACGATTGATGGCACGGTGATTGCGACCAATAATCCGGGATCGAGCGCAACCAGTTATGTGAATTACACGGCCCGCTTCACAGCCACGTCAACCACGCACACGCTCGCCTTTGTCGGAACCGACCTCGCTGGCGGCGACAGGACAGTATTCATTGATAATGTCATGGTCGGTTCCGCGCTACAACCACTGTCTCCTCCCGCCATAACATTGTCGGGAGTGACCAATGGGGCATTGATGAACTATTTAACGACTATCCAACTCTCTGCCAATGTAGTGACCAATGGGAATAGTATCACCGCTGTTCAATACTTCTACGATGCGACCAATCCCATGAGCGGCCAGCTGACGACGGCTGCCTACAGCTACTCGTGGAGTCCGAACCTGGCCGGAAATCATTCTGTGTTTGCCAGGGTCTATTACAACAACGGCAGCCAACAGGATTCGGCCGCTGCAGCCATCAATTTTGTGAGCGTACTGCCAGCGACAGCAGCGGATGTGGTGGGCAGTCAGGTAAGTTTCCAGGCCGTTTGTAATGTGCTTGTCTCTCTGTCCTACCAATGGCAGAAGATCAGGGGCGGGGTGACGAACAACATTGCCGGAGCCACCAACGCGACACTAACTTTGACCAATCTGCAATTGACGGACACGGCGAGTTACCAGCTTGTGACTACCAACGCCAACGGCGTGGCGGTGAGCAGTTCGGGAGCGTTGACAGTCAGCAGCGTGCCGGCACCGGTCAACAATGTCATTAGGGCCTACGCCGACCAGACTGGTTTGGGTGCGTCGTTCGGCGACTTCACTCCGACGTGGACATTAGCATCGGGCAACTTGATCGCCGGCTTGGCTCCCAGTTCGGCCATTGGCAGTTTCAGTCAAGAGTGGCCTGGTCGTGACCCCAATTCTTTGACCGCTGGTGGCAGCCTGACCATTGGCACAACCCCGAACGGTTCGACGAGCGTGAATTATGTGACTTGTGGCAGCAGTGGGGGCCAGTCGTTGATTTATACGCTGCCGGCTTCCGCCAACGGATACGACCTGACCAACATCACAATTTATGGTGGATGGCTGAATAATGGCCGGGATCAGCAGGCTTATACCATTTCGTATGCCACGGCGACGGCCCCGGGGACGTTTATCACCTTGGGATCAGCAAACTATCTTCCGTCCGTTCCATCAGGAGTGCAATCGGCGACGCGGGCGACATGGACGGCATCGAGTGGTTATTTGGCGACGAATGTGGCGGCGGTGAAGTTTGATTTCACAACGCCGGCGGGAGAAAACGGATACGAAGGCTATTCCGAAATCGGGCTGTTCGGATATCTCACGCCGATAGCTCCACTGATCGCATTGACCGCGCCGGCCAACAACACGATTTTCAGCGCTGCAAACCCTGTAAATCTCGCGGCTGCGGTGACGACCAACGGAAACATCATTGCCGGTGTTCAATTCTACAGCAACACGAGCAATCTGATCAGCCAGGTGACGGCTCCTTATACTTATGCCTGGAGCAACGCCAGCGCCGGCGCTTCCACTGTGTTCGCGCGGTTGGTTTTCAACGGCACCAACACGATTGATTCTTCGTCGGTCAACATCACCGTCACCAATCCGCCGCCCAGCACGGGAGGCATCGAATCGGTCAACGGCCAGACCTTGAGCATTTCGGGCAGCGGATTGCCCAACCGTCCTTACTATCTCAACACGGCAACGAATCTGACTCCTCCGGTGGCGTGGATACAGATTCAGACGAATATATCGGACGCGTCCGGCAACATCTTGTTCACCAACATCGCGCCGACCAACACCCAGCAATTCTTCCTTCTCTCGGCACCATGATGTTTTCCAATCTCTCATGCGTTGCCTTAACAATATTGTCCACCGAACCGACAACAAAGGCAGAAATGAAATTAACAGAAGATTCAAGACTAGTTAAGGCGCTGCACTGGCGGATGTTTCTGCTGGTGGGATTGATGAGTTCATGTTGTGTGGAAGCGAGTGGGACGTGGAGTTCGATGGCGATACCGTCTGTGGGGTCGGGCATAGCCGAGCTCATGAGCGACGGGACGGTGATCAGCATGGATGGGAGTGGCGATTGCGTCAAGCTGACGCCGGATATTCATGGCAGTTATGCCAATGGCACCTGGACCGCGTTGTCCTCGATGAACTATTCCCGCTGGAATTTTGGCGTCGCCGTGCTGACCAACGGGCAACTGTTTGTAACCGGTGGCGAATATGGCGGCGGCTCCGCTCTCGGCCAATACTGGGATGGTTCAAGCATGGTCCAAGGCATCGGTCAGACTGCGGAAATATATGATCCCGTGAACAACGTCTGGACGCAAACAAATCCGAACCTGGCTTTGGGCGATTGCCCCACCGAACTTTTGCCCAACGGCAATGTGCTCGTCGCCCCGGCAAACGGCTCCGGCTTATGCGCCATGTATGAAGTTGCCTCCAACCGTTGGGATTATGGAACCATACCTGCGTCATTTAGCGGCTGGGACGAATGCAGTTGGGCCAAGACAGCCAATGGCTGTATTTTCTCGGTGGATGATGCCGGGTATGGCGAACACTATGTCCCTTCGTCGAATCAATGGATACTGGATGGCATCTCGCCGCTGGCTGGTGGTGGTGGTGAAAACACATCATTTTTGCTGCCCAATGGCAAGGTGTTCTACATCGGCCAGGTTACCAATTCTGCCTTCTACACGGCCGGCGTTAGTCCGGGCAGCGCCGGCAGCTGGTCTAATGGCCCGAACCTCCCTGTTGTCGGGACGAACCAATTGACGGCTGGCGGAGAAGGTGGAGGAATCATGATGGCCAACGGGAACGTTCTTTTAATACTCTACTCCTCGAGCGGAACGGCTTACACCTACGAATATAATTACCTGTCCAACGCCTTCACGGCTGCGCCACCCAATCCTGGCAGCGGTGGTTATGAATTGGATTTGCCGGACGGAACAGTATTTGTGGCCGGCGGCGATATCTACACACCCGGCGGCTCGCAGGTTGCGTCGGGACAACCGGTCATCAACAGCATCACTGAAAACTCGAATGGCTCTTATCATCTGACGGGCACGGTATTGAATGGTTTTTCTGAAGGAGAGGCGGCGATAGACGACGGGCAGGCATCCTGCAATTTTCCGCTGGTGCGGATGACTAATAATGTCTCGGGCAATGTTTATTATGCGCGCACCTACAACTGGAGCAGTGGAGGCGTGCAGACGGGGACTAATGTGTTGACCACGGAATTTTCATTGCCGCCGAATCTTCCGCCGGGAACCTATTCGCTAGTCGCCGTGGCCGTCGGGATTCCTTCCGTGCCGACGAACTTCACTTATGCCCCGCCACCTGCGCCAACGGGTTTGACTGGGACAGCAGGCAATGCGCAAACAACCCTGTCGTGGAACGCGGTTTCCGGAGCCACGACCTACAACGTCAAACACACTTCCGTCGGCATACCTTATTACGAGACGGTGGCCACGGTGACGGGCACAAGCTGCACCAACACAGGATTGGTGAACGCGTTCACTTACTCTTACGTCGTCACGGCGGTGGGCGCGAATGGCGAGAGCAGCAATTCCACAGCGCTGATGCTAACGCCATTGGGCCCGCCGCCGATTCCAGCGGGCTTGACGGCCGCGCCGGACACGGGCGCGCGGATTGATCTGGCGTGGAACGCAAGTTATGGAGCGGCAAGTTACAACATAAAACGCTCGACGGTTCACAATGGCCCCTACACGACGGTGGCCAATCCGGTCAATCCGTTTTTCACGGATTCGGGACTGACCACTGGCTCGACGTATTACTACGTCATCTCCGCCGTGAGCAACGGAGGTGAAAGCAGCAATTCCGCCGAAGTTAGCGCCACGACCCAGTCCATCGGCAATTTCGGCTTTGAAGTTCCCATCCTTGGCCCGCGCAATTACCAATACAATCCCTCCGGCGGGACATGGACTTTTGGCGGCACGAACGGTGGATACGGTTCGGGTATCATTGCCAACAGTAGTGCTTTTAGCAATCCTAATGCCCCGCAAGGCGTGCAGGCGGCGTTTGTTCAGGGGTATGGGACGATTTCGCAGACGCTGTCCGGTTTCACACCGGGAACCAATTACACCATCACTTACTCCGCCGCGCAGCGTCCGGGAAGCAGCCAGACGTGGAATGTGACGATTGATGGGGCCGCTATCAAGACCAACGCTCCGGGTTCAACGAGCTATACAACTTACACGGCGGGCTTCACGGCATCGGCGGTGATTCACACGCTGGCCT
>Ga0207029_10005_pt1 | contig 66197 bp, 52 predicted proteins | sample Alteio_BWMinCont_39_FD_153282 | JGI IMG/M metagenome (GOLD analysis project Ga0207029, IMG submission 153282) | Enriched cells from forest soil in Barre Woods Harvard Forest LTER site, Petersham, Massachusetts, United States -... | ecosystem: Environmental > Terrestrial > Soil > Temperate forest >...
TTGCGGAATAAAGGACAAGAAGAACAGCGCAGTCTTTGGATTGAGAATTTCCGTCAGGATGCCCTGGCGAAATGCGCCTGGCGATGGAATTGACAAAGCAGCTGTCATTTCAACATTGCGGCTGCGGATCATGCGCATGCCCAACCACACCAGGTAGGCCGCGCCGGCGTATTTTACGGTGTGAAAGGCTACCGCCGAAGCCGCCAGGATCGCGGACAGGCCCAAAGAGGCGGCCAAAACATGAAAGAGACCTCCCGCGAAGGTCCCCATCGAGGAATGAACACCTTCCCGGCGTCCACCAGCCAAACTGCGAGCCAACACGTAGAAAATCCCAGGACCCGGAGTCACCGCCAGAATGACCGCGGCGGTCAAGAAGACGAGAAAACGGTGAGAGTCAAGCATAAACGGATTGTATGGATTCGAGCAAAGAGCGTCAACAAAGCGTGAGGGGGAGTTTCCGGCAATCGCGTTTGAACGTAGCCGCCCAGCGGCGGACGCTTCGCGTGGGACGTACGGAGCGGTGGTTGCTTGTCTGCTGAGATAGAGTTGGGTCACAAGGAGGTCCCCGTGACCCATCTACGTAAACTGATGCTGGAAGAACTCCAGCTTCGTGATTATGCTCAAAATACCATACGTCACTACATCCGAACAGTCGAAGATTTCGCTCGACGATTTCGGTGTTCTCCAGATCGCTTAGGCCCTCGACAGATTCGGGAATATCAAGCCGAGTTATTCCAGAAGCGCAAGTTGTCAGCAAATTCCGTAAGACAACACCTGGCCGCTCTGCGCTTTTTCTACATCAAGACGCTCCGCCGAACCTGGAACCTCGCTGACACTCCCTATCCGAAAAAGACACTTCACTTGCCGACGATTCTGAGCCGGGAAGAGGTTGCGCAACTCCTCCATGCGGCGCGCACCCCTGGCGAACGCATCCTGCTCATGGCCCTCTACGCCAGCGGCGCCCGGAACGCCGAACTGGCCCACTTGAAAGTCAGCGACATCGACAGTCAGCGCATGGTGGTGCACATCCGTGGCTGCAAGGGCCGCAAAGATCGCGATGTCATGCTCAGTCCCAAGCTACTGGTGGCACTCCGCGCCCACTGGCGTTACTACCATCGGAAATCCAGTACCTGGCTGTTTCCCAGCAACTATCGCAAGGATCGGCCGATCGATACGAAAACCATTTGGTACGCATGTCGGAAAGCCGCCCAGCGCGCCGGCCTCCAGAAACGCGTGTATCCCCATTTGCTTCGCCACTGTTTTGCGACGCATCTATACGAGGCTGGCGCGGATCTCCGCGCCATTCAGGTCCTGCTCGGTCATGAAAATCTGAAAGACACCTTGCTTTACGTGCACCTCGCGATACAACGCCTCAACGCCACCGCGAGTCCTTTGGACTCGCTAACACTGAACGACAAGCCGCCTGACGAGAACTAGATGAGCCGGCCGCCTCTGGAGGTGGCCGATCTCATCCGCGCTGCGGGAGAAGCATTCATCGAACGAAACCGCCACTGGCTCCTTTGGAAGCATGTCAAAGTGTTGCGCGCCATTGCGCGGTGTCGCACCGCCGCACTCGGCGGACATCTCGATGAATGCACCCGCTGCGGAAATCGGGCCATCTCCTTCAACAGCTGTAGGGATCGCCACTGCCCGAAGTGTCAGACCGCTGCCCGGGAACGCTGGATCGCCGCGCGTAAACGAGAACTTCTTCCAACACGTTATGCGCACGTAGTCTTCACCCTCCCCGGCAGGTTGGCGCCCCTGGTCCTGCAGAACAAGAATCTCCTCTACGATCTCTTGTTCCGTACCAGTGCGGAAACTCTTCTGGAAGTGGCCCACAACCCGTTACGCCTGGGCGCTGAAATTGGATTCTTCAGTGTGTTGCACACCTGGAGCCAAAAACTCACACTTCATCCGCACGTTCATTGTGTGGTTCCTGCCGGCGGCCTCTCGCCCGATCACACTCGCTGGGTTCGCTCACGAGACAACTACTTTCTTCCCAAGCAGGTACTGCAGGAAGTCTTCCGCGGCAAGTTCCACGAGGCCCTCAAGCAGGCCTTCCGTGATGGTCTGCTCAATCTCCGTGGAGACTTGGCGCTCCTGGCACAGCCGAAGATATTTGCCGCCTGGCTACGGCCGCTGTTCCGACAAGACTGGGTGGTGTACTCGAAACGCCCCTTCGGTGGCCCCGAATATGTTCTCCAATATCTGGGCCGCTACACTCATCGCGTGGCTATCTCCAATCATCGTCTGATCTCCTTTGCCGATGACCAGGTCACCTTTCGCTGGCGCGATTCGGCCCACAACAACGAACAGAAACCCATGACCCTATCGCTCGACAAGTTCTTGTGCCGCTTCCTACTGCATATCCTGCCGCAAGGCTTCGTGCGCATCCGCAACTTCGGCTTCCTGGCCAACCGGCGGCGTGCCACGCTCCTACCGCTTTGCTTTCAACTTCTCGGCTCGGCACAACAACCGCAAGCCGAACAAAACGTCTCTTCCACCAAAGACTCTTCGGACTCTTCTGATCCTTGGCACTGCCCCAAGTGCGGTGGCCCGATGAAGCTTGTCGAGCGGCTTACGGCTGCTCAAATCCAACTTCGTTCTCCGCCGGCGGTGACCGTTGCAGCATGAAAGCACTCTCTCCAATTCGTCTTCTTCGCGTGCCTCGGCGCGGTTCCTACCTCTCCGCCTGGCGGTCGGATTACTCTTTTCTTTCCGCTCCTTCAACCACCTTCTTCAGCCTACTTTTTCGCCGTAACGAGCTTCTGCACTCCAGGTGTCGGTTGGTGAATCCCGACGCTCGGCCGTGGCGAACCTCGACACCGCTCCTTCCCATCATTGAATTTCCATAGGGCCCGCGTCCGCCGCAAACCGGGCGACCACGTTCAAACGGCTTAATCGAACGCGCGCAGAGCACCGTGCCACTCTTCACGTATTCGTGAAAACGCGCGTCCGATTAAGCACTAGCGTTTACCAAGCACTTGGATGAAGAACTCCTAAATTGTTCGACGGGCTGTCTTCCCTGGCGCTATCATCAGCATGATCCTTTCGATGCCATTCGGCGACACTATGTCAATCCCAGGGGGAAAGGGATGCACCATTTGTGGAGACTCTGGCTGCCACTGTTGGCAATCTCGTTCCTGCCTCCTGCCCAAGGGAAAGAAGTTGGGGAGGGAGTGATCCAAGGTGTGGTCCTTGGTGAAGGCGGGCAGCCAGTTCGCGGTGCCAAGGTACATGCCGAGTTGAATGGCGCAGCAATGGCGAAGAAAATTCGCTACGTCGAAACGGACGAGAACGGTTTCTTCCTGATCGACCGATTGGACTTCGGCAACTACTACGTTGGTGCGATGAAAGAGGAGGAAGGTTACGGGAACAGTGATTCTTCTTTCTTCAACGACAATCCTCTCCCAATGGCTCAGATTACTGCTCAACACAGGTCTGCGGATGTGGTCGTGAATCTAGGACCGAAAGCAGGAATCTTGACGGGGACAATCAGCGATGCCCTAACGGGGAAACCCATTCCGGCCGGTTTCGATTTAGCACAGGTGAAAGATCGCACCAGGTGGATGGGTACGTCGGCAACGCTAAATTTTCGGGTGTTGATTCCGTCCTCGAAAGAAATAGAAGTGAAGGTTTCAGCACCCGGGTATGAGGCTTGGGTTTACCCCGACCCTACTGCTCCATCTCAAGTTCTACGTATGGACCCCGGTTCCGAAATGCATCTGGACATAAAGCTGAAACCGGCGCACGACCGGAGCCTTCCCCTCTCGAAATTCTTGATTCCAGAGGGGTACGTTGGTTGGTTGCGCGTGGAGTACGACGTTGAATGCTTTCCTCCAATCCCAGTCGAGGATGGAGTGAGGATTTTTCGATTTACTGGTGCCAACGTATTGGAGACTTCTTCTCCGATGCCTGAGGATGCAGCTGAACGGCAGTACTTTTACTACGCGGAAGATGGTTCCGAGCGAAACTTAGCGGCGGACTATCGAAACGGAAATGGAATGATTTGGCAAGAAACCGCCGGCTCTCGTGGCGGGAAAATGAGAATGTTTGTATTTTTCGTAGGGACTGAAGAACAGTCCAAGACCCGACCACACACCGGATTTCTGGCACCTGTCTGTCCGTGAGCGGTGCTAACTAACCGCGAAACTTCTCACAGTGCCTGATTAGTCGCCAAACCGGTAACTTGGGTACTGACCCGTTTGTCCACGGACCAGCTATGCTCTGGTCGACTCTCTACAGGAAGCCGAGTCGCTTGAGATGTCAAAAAGCTTCGCTGTGACAGGTTAGTTCGGATTTGCGGGAAGAAGGTGGAAGAGTAGGGCCGACCCTCATCCTACTTTAGCCACTTCAAGATCACGTCAATCGCGAGCGGCAGAGCGATAACGGCGAGCGTCAACGTCAATCCGATGAGCCGCTTTGTCAGTCGCTCTAATGTTCGATTAAGCTGACTCGTCACATTCACGAGGTCCATTTGTCGCGCCGTCAATTTTGTATTCAGTGTTGTGACGTGTAAATGATGCTGAAGGCAGGCAAACAGGCAAACATCGCAATATCAAACGGAGTCACGTCTTCCTTCTTGACTTGGGCCAACAACTCCCCTAGCAGCTAGCTGTCGCGTAATGGTTGTCTCTTGTTCATCAATCATTTTAACAGAGCCGCCGACGTCACTTGGGGGCATTGAAGATATCGGTGATCGGCGGATTCAGTATGCTTGGAAGTTCTACTCTAGCCTCCTGTCAGGGTGCATCGTACAGCGCGCGGGACTTGTCCAGTTGCGGCGTTACCAGTTACTGGATGTTCGTGGATTGCTGCGGGTGGTGAGAAGAAATTTGTGGTTAGCGCCTCCCTACGCTTCCGCGGAGTCTGTCGGGATTGGAAAATGAAAGAAAAGGGCTTCCACGGAAGAGTTTTGCTGTAGAGCCTGGCCAAGACGGCAAAACAGAAATTCTCGGTGAAAGGAGCCCGCGAATGAACCTGCGTCTCGTAGTCGTGGCATCGGTTCACCGGAATCAACTTCCCAGACACGCGGGCGGCGTGGGACTTCTGTACTTTCCCTCGCGCCGGGCCTGAAACCTGGCTATTTCGCGTATAATCCTGACCATCCTCGCAGGTCACAGGAGGCCTGAACATGTCGCTAAAATACGATGTTCGGCAAACTCGCGATGTCACGATTCTCGATTTGAACGGACGCTTGAGTCTCGGTGAAGCACTAGCCTTCGGTCCCGGCAGTGGTCTCGTGCTTAGCGAAACCATTCGCGAGTTCACCAAGAAGGGCCAAAAGAAGATCCTACTCAACCTTGCAGGCGTGACTTACGTCGACAGTTCCGGCGTTGGGCAGCTCGTGGGTGCGTTGACGACTGCGCGCAATCAAAGTGGCGATATCAAGCTACTAAAGCCCTCTGTCCACGTCCTCGATCTGCTGAAAACCACCAAACTGGATGGCCTGTTCGATATCCATGAGGACGAAACCGCCGCGATCCAATCGTTCTCCAGAAGTGCCGGAGCAACTGCGTAATTCGAGTCCTTCCTTGCTGTCCGATCCCAGGAGCGAAGTATCTCCCGTCATCGTCGCGAAGGCGACGCTGGCCGAAGAACCCATCCATCACCATTTCGGCAGTCCGCCTTCGCCGTGTTCACTCGGCGGAAAGAAAATCAGGCCGTGGGCCTTAGACGTCCGCCGGACGTAATCAACGCCCCAAGGAGTGGAAAATAGAAGCTGCCGGGTTGCTCAATCGTATCTGGCGCAGCCCGCACAAAGAAGTACGGCGACCCAGAAAAAGCGGAAGGATTTGTGCAACACGGCGTCCTCCAGTGCGAGCTATTCTCGCAGAGCAGGTATTAGAACGCTTCAAGTCCTACACCTTGCAAGCTTAGACACCGGGGGGTTCCTGTGAGTTGCTGTCCCTTGCCCAAGAACAGCGCCTCGGCAGCGTCAACGGTTCTCGTCGTGCGTGAAGGCTTCGTTTTGGGCAGGGGAAGAGGTTAACTCTCGATTTGTCTTCAAGCCGGTAAAGTTCCCTTCGCCCAAATCAACTTTGGCGGTTACCGCGTCAATCAGGCCTCAGCGGGTCTCTAGCGTTAATCTCTGTTCTCGACAATTATGCAGCAAACCGCAAATGGCGGTGTCGCTGGCGAATTCTCGCGCCTCGAGATTATGTGTCCATTCGTTCGACCCATTGAGCGCGCCATGCGGGAGCCACGAATGGATCCGCAAAGTACTGTGTTTCCCGCGCAACCTTGTCGTCCCTGAACTCCATGATGCTGACGGTGTAGGACGGCTTGGCGTCATATGTCAGGATGAATTCGGTGATCCAAAGATCACCGCCGCCAATGATTCGTCGGACAGCAAACCGCTTTTGGCTCGGCTGACTAGCGCGTTGGTTCTGTATGTTGCGTCGACCGCGGGTTCGCTCGCCTGACTGCGGGTATTCCAGCACCGCGTCCTCGTGATAGATGCGGTGCTCCGTTTCAAAATCGTTGGCATCGGACGCCGCCCAATGCTGATCCAGTGCCACGCGGATCTCTTGATCTCGCACTCCAGAATACTGCTCCTTCTTTTGTTGCTCGTTCATCTTGAGCCTTCAATTTGACAATAAGCTAAATGCTTTAGCGGAATCGGAGTGTACGACTCGTCAAGTCGCGCTGTTTCTTCGATCACTCCGGAGTATACACCGCGTCGAACCGTCTAACTCCTGATGGCAGATAGTTGATCTCATGACCTGAACTCAGAAGCCTGCACTCTGTAATCGCCGGTCTGCCCGACCGCACGTTAAGCACAGCTTCATACCGACTCGTGCCTCGAAAACACAGTCGCTGCAGGGGTCTAGTCCCAATGCTGTAGCCCTGTTTAATTCCGCTACGATCTGGTTGGGTAGTCGAATGTGGCTATTTTACGAAACAAGTGGGAAGCTCATTTGGAAAAGCATCATCGTCTCCCCAAAAGTTTGGACCTGAGAGGAACCCTTAATGAGATTACACAAATCCCTTCTCGTCTTTGGTTTGATTGGCGCGTTGCTTGTTTTCCTCACTGAAAAAGTGCGGACACAGAACGGCACGGTCAGTGCTCAACAGAGTGTGTCCGACAAACGAGATGGGCAACACGATTTTGACTTCCTCGTTGGCTCTTGGAAATTCCACCTGAGACGATTGAAGCGGCGGTTAGCGGGCTCCGCCGAATGGGTGGAATTCGACGGGACCACGGTCTGTCGGAAGGTCTTGGACGGTCGCGCGGAAGTAGAAGAGATGAATGTCGAAAGCGCGGACAAGCTCATACACATCCAGGGTTTGGCGCTGCGTCTTTACAACCCGGAGTCCCATCAGTGGAGCATTTATTGGGCCAACGCGGCCGATGGAATTCTAGAGCAGAATCCCATGGTCGGACAGTTTAGCAACGGACGAGGGGAATTCTATAACCAACAAGTGTATGAGGGTAGAGCGGTCTATGCCCGATTCGTCTGGTCAGGTGTCACAACGAATTCACCTCACTTCGAGCAGTCGTTTTCTGCCGATGGGGGAAAAACGTGGGAAACCAACTGGATAACCGACCAAACTAGAGACAAGCCATAGAGGCTTAACGCCGATGCTGCTTTGCCGGATTGGTCGGATTGGTCGGACTAGCGAACAAGTGCCGCTCACTCCACGGGGACAATTCCAGTGGTCCGGTTTCGGGTGCGTTAATCGGGAATTCGTCGCGAACCTAGTACGGTATGATGCGCAGGGAACGGAGATCGCTTGGGAATCGGCAAGTAAAGACGGGCCGGTACTTTTGATATCAAACTGCGAATCTCCGCGTCGTGCTTATGCTCTGGTTAGGCGTGCTGTGTTGGCGCAGCCAAGGGGAGTACGGAAAGGCTGGCCCCGAAGACAGCTTTCGCCTTCCGACATTTGAACTCCAGGGGAAGCTCGCTCGGATTTTCGACCTTACCTATTGCGAGGATCGGCTCGCTAACCCAAAACGCTAACCCAAAAACCCTGCAACGCTTGCGATTTTCGCATATCATCCCGTGCCATGAGGAAATGGATTATCGCGACGCTGCTTATTGCCACTGCTGCGGTCGCGCAGCAAACCCACAATCAATATGAGCCGCCGAACGCTCCGGGCGCCGGTCAGAAACTGCTCGCGCAATTTGCTGGCGACTGGGAGGTCGTCAAGACGTTCTTCCCGATGAACGGGAAGCCGATCGTGACGAATGGCACGTGTAGACAGTACATGATCCAGGACGGGAAGTTTCTGCAGTCGGATTTTACCTTCTTCAACGCTGACGGAAAGAAGACCACCGGCACCGGAATCTCCGGCTTCGATTCTAAAACGAATCGTTTCACCACCGTGTGGTACGACTCGCAGCAGACGACGATGTCGATTCGCCAAAGCGACGGCACCTTCGACGGCAAGAACATCGCGCTGTGGACCACGCCTCTAGATACCGAGCATCCCGGGCGCAAGACTGTCGCGCGCGCGCACCTTGAGGAAGACGGTCGCGTTCTCCTCCATCGCCATTTCCTGATCAATGACCAGGGCGAGGAGCGGTTGATGATCGAGTTCCGGATGATACGAAAGTAGCTGCCCTAGCATTAACTTACCGGACGGAAGCATCGAGGGCATGGCCAGAAGTTCCCATGGCGGGCTACCACACGGATGTACAGCGTGTAGGCAATAATGAAAACCATCGCAATCTTGTGATTCCACCCGAAGACCGGAAAATGTTTTGCGGGAGGGCCGGTCCCCTAGCAATCCTCACAAATACGTAAGGCGCGAGGCCTGGTGGGCCGGGGATTGTCCGGAGTTTTTTTCCTCTTAGGGCGCTAGCTGGCGGAGGCGGCGAAGGTCGTGGGGCGGTAATGGCCGGGGACCGCGCGCAATGCGATGGCCAGGCGGTTCCACGCGTTGATCGTGGTCACCACGAACGTAAGATCAACGACCTCTTTTTCGTTGAAGAATTTGCGGACTTCTTCGTAGACGGAATCGGGAACGTGGGTCTCGGAAACCAAGGTGATAGCTTCGGTCCAGGCCAGCGCGGCACGTTCGCGATCGCTGTAGAACGGGGTTTCCCGCCAGGCATCGAGTTCGTAGAGACGCTGCTCGGTCTCGCCCAGGGCGCGTGCGTCCTTCGAGTGCATATCGATGCAATACGCGCAGCCGTTGATTTGCGAGGCGCGCATTTTCATGAGATGAAGGAGGCCGTGCTCGAGGCCGGATTCGGCGAGATATTTTTCGAGAGCATACATGGCCTTGTGGGCTTCCTGGGCGTGTCTCCTGGCATCAATTCTTGGTTCCATATCAGGTCTCCTTCCTATTATTAAGCGGCGATTCCGGTTGCGAGCGTGGCGGCGCGGACTCAGCAGTGCTGCTCGCTATTCGTTCCGAGTAAATGGATGAGTGGAGGTGGCGGGCAGGTATCTCGAATAAGAAGAATTTTCGCTTGCCTGCCAATGGGCAGCGTCAGCGGCGGGCCCGATCTTTGCGGACAGCTTCGTCAATCAGAGCGTCGAGCTCGTTGCGGGTGAGGGAAACGTGGGAGCCGGAGGATTCACCGGTGTCGTTGGTTTCGGGGAGCTCGGCGCCTCCGCCTGGCGGCGGAGTGACGAAGTATCTCGTTCGCGCGGCCATCAACTTGGCGACTTCGCGGCTGGAGAGAAGGACGGGGCCGCCGGCCAACTCCGCGGCAAGAACGATCTTGGCAAAATGCTCGATGGTTTCCATGCGGAAGAAGGCTGTCAAAAGATCCGGACCGCAGGTGACCGCACCGTGATTGGCCAAGAGCAGGGCGTCGTAGTGCGGGACGAAGGGTTCGATCGCGGCGCTGAGTTCCGGGGTTCCGGGAGTGGCATAGCGCACCAGCGGAATTTGTCCGAGTCCGATAATCACTTCGGGCAGGAGGGCTTGATTCAAGGAACGGCCGGCGGCTGCAAAACCAGTGGCTGTCGGGGGATGGGCGTGACAGATGGCGTTCACATCGGGGCGCATGCGGTAAAACAATAGATGCATGGCGATTTCTGAAGAGAATTTCCGTTCCCCGGCAAGCTGGCGGCCCTCGAGATTCGTGACCACGAGGTCTTGGGGCTCGAGCATCCCTTTGTTCATGCAGGTGGGAGTCGTGAGGATGCGGTCTTCTTCAAGCCGGACGGAGATGTTGCCTTCGCAAGCCACGATGAAGCCGCGGTCGTACATCCACTTCCCCGCGGTACAAATCTCGCGGCGGTGCTGGTCTTGGCTTTTTTCGTGAGTGGGCCAGAGCGAGTTTCTGTTCATGGCGCGCTGTTCTTCCTTGCCCGGAATGTAATCAAAGTCATTTCTCCGCCCCCAGCAAAGTGAACCAATGAACCCGAAGCTGCCGGGAACCCGGGGCGAACTTTATCACACTAGGCGTAGATTCCGCGCAACTTTAGCGCACTGCCCACGCGGTCAATCGCTAGCATGTAGGCAGCGATACGATTGTTCACTTTGTGCGTTTCCGCGTAACGGACGACTTCGTCGAAGGCATTTTCCAGGACGTCGAGAAGGCGTTCATTGACTTCACTTTCGCGCCAAAAGAAGCCCTGGCGGTCCTGGACCCATTCAAAATAGCTGACCGTGACACCGCCGGCATTGCCGAGAATATCGGGCACGGTGAAGATGCCCTTGGCGTCGACAATCGCATCGGCTTGCCAGGTGGTTGGGCCGTTGGCGCCTTCGCACAGAATGCGCGCCTGGACCTGATGGGCGTTTTGTTCCGTGATTTGATTTTCAATCGCGGCGGGGATGGCGATTTCACACGGCTGGAAAAGAACGTCACGGGCGGACATTTTCGTGCCGCCGCCTGGGAAATCTTGAAGCGGTCTTTTCTGGGTGTAGACCCAGTCAATCATTTTCGAAATGTCGAAGCCGTTTTCGTTGTAGAGGCCGCCGCCGATATCGGCGAGGCCGACGATTTTATAGCCGGCTTTTTGCATGAGTTGGGCGGCCAGGGAGCCTACGTTGCCGAAACCCTGGACTACCACGCGGCAGCCTTCTTTTTTGATGCCGAGCTTGGCGAGAGCTTTGTCGCAGCAAATCATGACGCCGCGTCCGGTGGCTTCGCGTCTTCCGGCGGAGCCGCCCAGTTCGATGGGTTTGCCGGTGACGACAGCGGTTGTGGCTTCACCGACGTGCATGGCATAGGTGTCCATCACCCAGGCCATGGTCTGCTCGTTAGAGCCGATATCCGGGGCGGGGACGTCGCGCTCTGGGCCGAGCCAGTCGGCCAGTTCGGCCGTGTAACGACGAGTGAGGCGTTCTAGTTCGCCGCGCGACAGCTTGCGGGGATCGCAAATGATGCCCCCTTTGGCGCCGCCGAACGGAATGTTCACAACGGCGCACTTCCAGGTCATCCACGTGGCCAGAGCCCGAACTTCGTCGAGGGAAACATCGGGGGCAAAGCGAATGCCGCCTTTGCCGGGTCCGCGGACGGTGGAATGAAGCACGCGATAGCCGACGAACACATCGAGTTGACCATTGTCCATACCGACGGGAATGTACAGAGTGATTTCTTTTTTGGGATACTTCAAATAGCGGTAGAGGCCTTGCTCGAGTCCCAGTTTCTGCGCGGCCACTTCGAAGCGCGCTTCTGCGTTCTGATAGACATTCATCTCTTCCGGTACTGGGGCTGGCGACATGGCGGAACGCTCCTTTGAGGCGGCGACGGCAGTGAAAGCAACGAACCATTCACACTTCGGCCTCGGAAAGGATCCAGAGGACCGATTTCGAGGGCCGAGAGAGATGGCTGGCGGGCTACCCCGTTACAGGAAACTCGACTGACCGGTCCGCCAGACTCGCCTTTTGGCCGGGCCGCCAGTATACGAACCTGCTCTCCGGGCTGCAAGCCAGCGGGGCCGAGCGGGAGCGGGAAAGAGTCTTTCTTGTTGGAGTCGTTGCGGGATCGCCGGCTTCAGGAGAGATATTGAACGGTCTTTTCGATAAGATCCGAGGTTCCCTTGTAAGGATCGCCGGGGCTGTCGAATTCCATCGAGCAATAGCCCTTATAGTTGCTATTTTTTAGAATGCCGAAGGTTCTCGCCAGATCAACGTAAGCAAGCTGACCCTTTTCGTCCGCTTCCATGGCTTTTACGTGGCAGATGCTGTAGGCGTGGTTGAACATCGCGGCGATGCCTTTATAAGCGTATTCGGTATTGCCGGTGGCCAAGGTATTCGCAAAATCCGGATTGCTGTGCAGCCAGGGGCTGTTCACCTTTTCAATGACGCTGACGATGAAGAGTGGGTCCTCGCTGAGGGGATTGTCGTTCTCCAGGTTTACCAAGATATTTTTCTCGGCGCCGTATTCCGCCACGCGGAGAAGACTGTCCGCGGCGCGATCGAGGTCGGGCTTCGAATCCTTGGCTGGCGGCATGTTGGTGCGGACACTCGGCGAGCCGACGGATACGGCGGCGTCAATCCATTGTTTGCTGAAGGTGACGGCTTTTTCGCGCTCGGCTTTATCGAGCGCGAAGGGGCTGTGCTCGCCGTCGACGGCAATGTTGACGATGGCGCCGCCGGATTTTTCGATAGCCGAGTGCAGGTCGTTTAGATATTTTCGATCGAGCGAACGGAAATGCTCGCTCCACGGTTCGATCTTATTCACGTTGAATTTCGACTTAACGAAAACCAGGAAGTTTTTCAAATCCATCTTGGAAATTGAGGAGGCGCCAGGCTTTTCGTGAGCGCCTGCGACGATTTCGCGGAAGGGGTAGGAGGCAACGGCGATGCGATCGCGGGGTGCGGAAGGAAACTCGAGGCTGGGGACGGAGCTTCGGGCCCCGGCTGACTCGAGATCCGGACACAACATAGCTGCGACTGCTGTGGCAGCGGACTCGGCGAGAAAATGCCTTCGTGTGGTGGGCGGCAAACTTCGCCAGTCTAACAGAATCTCGATAGCAAACAGAAGTTAAACGAGCCGCTCTGCTATAATCCGGCCAATTCTTCGAGGACGTGGTTTTTCTCGGGAGACGACAAATGCATCGCACACAGCTTGCTCTGCTGGGACTGTTTCTGCTGGTTCTTCCGATAGCAGCCTTTGGCCAGGCGCCCACCGACTGGCTCTCCGAGTTGACCAAGCCGCATAACTACGTCTTAGAGCGAGTCTCGAGTTATGACCGGACGGGTGGCAACGATGACTACCGGCCCCTTGGCGCGGGAGAGACGCTGACGCTGCTGGATGAAGCCGGCGCCGGCGAAATTTCGCATGTGTGGATTACCATCGCGAGCGATGAGAAATTTCATCTGAAGAAAATGGTGCTACGAATGTATTGGGACGGGGAGACTACACCGAGCGTGGAAGCCCCGGTTGGCGACTTTTTCGGACTGGGACTCGGGGACTACTTTCTTTATCAATCCGTGCCGCTCTCCGTGGGAGGGGACAAAGCGCTGAACAGTTTTTTCCCGATGCCATTCGGGAAACACGCGCGCATCACGCTTACAAACGAAGGACAGAGGCGCGCGGGGGCTGTTTACTGGAACATAGATGTGCGCACCTACAAGTCGGCACTGCCGCCTGACACGCTTTACTTTCACGCGCAGTACCGGCAGGCAACTCCGAACAAGGCGTTTCCCGATAACAAGATTAATTTGGACGGCAAAGAGAATTACGTTTGGATGGAAGCTACGGGGCGCGGACATTTCGCGGGAGTCACCATGTCGGTGGTGGAAAATCAGGACGGATGGTGGGGCGAGGGCGACGACATGTTTTTTGTGGATGGTGAGAAGCTGCCGTCCATCAACGGAACAGGTTCGGAAGACTATTTTCTGGGTGCCTGGGATTTTGGCGGAAAACCGTTTGCCTACGGGCTATTCGGAGCACCCATCGTCGGAGCGGAATTGCAAGGCGGACGATGGTCGGTCTATCGCTTCCATCTGGACTCTCCGATTCCGTTTACAAAGTCCTTGCGCGCAACCATCGAGCACGGTCACGCGAACGATCGCGGGGACAACTTTTCCTCGGTAGCCTACTGGTATCAGAGCGAACCACACGGAACTTTTCCCGTACTGCCCGCAGCGGAGATGCGCGTGCCGCATGTCTCGCCCGTTCCCGCCTCGCAAAAATGACCAGAATCGGCGCAGTCCTCGGGCGCCAGGCGCGCTTCAGAAAAACAGACTATTGCAACCGGAATTGCAGAGTGACCGTCAGGTGCATGGGGACGGGTTTGCCATCGAGCGCTGCGGGTTGATACTTCCATTGGCGTAGCGCTTCCATGGCGGCCTGATGCAGGAGCGTGGGTCCGGAAATGACTTTCATCGTGGTGACCCGCCCGTTGGCATCGATCAAGGCGTCCAGGCGCACGTCCCCGGATACGTGCTGGTTTTTGGCCAAGATCGGATAGACCGGGGACACGGAACTGATCAATTTCGCAGCCCTTACATCGCCACCGATGGGCAGCGGCATTTCGGGCGCCACGGGCTGTTTTCCGTTCCCCGCCGAGAGTCCGGAGTCTAGTCCGCCCGCGGTGGCCTCGCTGTTGCCCGAGGAAATGGAGGGAGCCTCGGCTCCATCCTCTTGAGCGTTTCGCGGGCGATTCATCGTCGGGCGCGATGGGTGGATTTCGCCGAGGCCTGGCTTCTTGGACTCCGGTTCTGCAGGGGGCCGAGAAATGCGCTCGGTGGCAGCCACGGGAATGGTTGTGCCTGCGCCGCGCGTGTTGTCACGAGTGACTGGAGCAGCTTCGGAATTCACGGGAGCTTTGGTCAGCGGCGCGCTCAAGGCTGGCTTGCTCGAAACCGGTGTGGGGTTCACGCCTGAAGTTGCTTGAGGAGCGGCGACGGAATTTTGTGTTGCGGGCAGTGCCGCTGGCTGGGTTACGGCAGGCGCAGGAGGCGTCGTATTCATTTGCGAGCTTGTTGTTGTGGGGATAGGAGCAGACCTGACCGGCACGGCGTTCGCCGGGTGAGAGAAATACCATGCGCCACCCGCAAGCAGCAAAACGCCTGCGGCAATGGCCCCGTACAAAACTCCTCTGCTGGCGCCGGCGGATGAACCTTCCTCTGTAATCACGGGCTCGTCCAGCGGGAGCAAACTGCCGATGCCAGGAAGCTCAACCTCTGGTGCACTTTCCAGGGTGGCAACGGGCAACGGTTCCGCAGGGTGCTCTTCGGGCGCGGTAATCTCGGTGGCGTGTTTGGCTTTCTCGCGTTCGACGAGCTCTTGAGTCGATGCGGGAGCGGCCGTATTGCGCGCCAGAGGCTCGAGCCACGACGGAATTTTTACCTCTTCCGTGTCCAGCGATGTCTTGATTCGCGGAGGAAGAGCTTTTGCTGGGGGCACGGCCTTGACCGGCGCGGGCTCCGACTTTGCAACTTCAAAGACCTGTGGAGCGACACCCGCAACGACCTTGGGATCACGGGCGGGCTCTGCCGGTCGAGGCGGAGCGGGCTCTGCCGTTGGCGCCGCGCCGAAGAGCATCGAAGAGAGTTGTTCCTTAAGGCGCGCGGCCTGGAGTTTCAGCTCTTCGGTGGAATTTTCGACATCAAGGGTCAAGGGCTGCTGTTTGTTTTCCGACGGGAGAAGCGCTGCTGGCGGTCTTAAGGACGTCGAAGCCGGCGACCCTTCGGGCGCTCCCAGGAGACTTGCAAGGGAAGAAGCCAGCGAAGAAGTTGCCGGAGCGAGAATAACCGGCACTTCGGGCTTCTTCGCCGTCGGCGTTACGGGCGTTGCAGTATTTTGTACCATCGGCGCTTGCGGTTTCGGGACAGCGGGCGCAGCGTAAATCTGGGCTGGCTTGACATCAGGAATTTTTGGTGCGGCGCTGAAAACAGGGCTCACCAGCTGGGGTGCCGCGGAGACAGGAGCAACTCCAGGGCCCTGGGGTGCGGGCGCAGCGTAAATCTGGGCTGGCTTGACCTCAGGAGTTTTTGGTGCGCTGAAAATAGGGCTCACCAGCTGGGGTGCCGCGGAGACAGGAGCAACGCTAGGCCTCTGGGGTGCGGGCGCAGAGGCGGGAGCTTGCGGGCCGATGCGGTCTGACGGGAATCGCATTCCCCAGAAGCCGACCACCGATTCCGTAAATTCGAGTTCCACATAGCCGCTGACGCTCTTGTAATTCTTCGATTTGATGACCTGGCATACCACTTCCTTTTTTGTTTTTTCATTAGTAAGGAAGAGTAATTGGCCTGCGGACACCGACGAACTCAGCCGAATGACTGCGCCGTTGCCTAAAACCAGGACTGTCTTTGTAGTTTCAGAAAATGGCTCGCGTTTGTCACTGCCCTCGACCGTGCGAGCGCCGTTGACGGTGACCGGAACTTCCAGCGCGACAGGCTGCGGTCGGCTGGCCGTAGCCGTATCTTCGTGGCGCGGGACAGGTGCGGCGGAAATCGCGCTGGCTGTCTCCGGTGGGGCGGTTAGGACCTGAGTGTCTTTGCTAATTAGCGCCATTGGATGCTCACTTGTTACGCAGAATTTTTGTAGCCCGCAGAGAAAGCGAGCTATCCCCGAATGTCTACATGTTCGGCTTCGCCCATGCTTCGCAGCCATAGTACGTGCGTACCAAGGGGGAAACACCTGTCCTGAAGGACAGCCGTGTTGTGCGTGAACTGCTCTAACGATCGAGCGGCGGGCGGAATTGCTCATCAATTTCGACTTGATAGCCGGTGACGAGCTTATTGGTCTCGTTGGCCATTCCGATGATCGCTTGCAACTCCCCGAACATGGCATCGGTCATGCCTTTTTTGAAAGCGGAGGCGGTGTGCGAGGCGATGCAGTAGGGACAGTTGTTGGTGACGCTGACGGCTACGTAGATGAGTTCTTTGGTGAGAGGATCGAGCGCGCCGGGGGCCATGATTTGCTTGATGCTTTCCCAGGTGCGTTTCAGAGTAACGGGGTCGTGGGCGATGGCTTTCCAGAAATTGTTGATCCAATCGGTTTTGCGGATGGCCATGATGTCGTCGTAAATGGCGCGAACTTCCGGGCTCGCGTCTCGATATTCGATGAGGCCAAATGTCGACATGGGATTCTCCGGAATTCCAGTGAATGGTAATGCTGGAAACGTTAGCAGGAAGCGCCAATCTGCACCAGGAAAAGGAGCGAGGAACCTGCCGTCCCCGCTTTCATGCTTATGTCCCGAGGTCAGAGAATTGCCCACTGGCGAGACAGGGCGTCCCAAAAGCGGACAGATGGGATCCGCCAAAAGCGCCCGGAGCGCAGGGAAACCCTGTGAACACTGCAAGTTGGAGTTTCTTTGGCTTGGCAGGGAACCTGCAACCCAACTATAACGTATCACGATATAGTCTTCCTATAAGCGATAGATGTAAGCTAACCGGGTTGGAGACGGACCCGAGAGGTGACCGTGTGCGGAAGAAAAGAGAAACCGAGTCATTCCTGCCGCTGACCGCAGCGATGTTTCACATCCTGCTGGCGCTGGCCGACGGCGAAAAGCACGGTTATGCCATTTTGAAAGAGGTGGCTCGACGCACGGAGGACAAGGTCCGGCTGAGCGCCGGAACGCTCTATGGGAACCTGTCGCGACTGGCAAGCTCGGGGCTCATCGCGGAATCCGAGGTGCGACCCGACTTGGTGCTGGACGACGAGCGGCGCCGGTACTACCTGCTGACGGAATTTGGGCGCGAGGTTGCAGTAGCCGAAGCGGAGCGCATGGAAGAAGCGCTTGGACAGGCATACGCCAAGAAACTTTTCCGAAAACCAAAACTGGCTTAACGAGGGATCACTGTCATGGGACGAGAGACTCTGCCTTTTTCGCAAAGACTGTTTCGGGCGCTGGTTCGCGTCTTGCCCTTCGATTTCCGGACGAATTATGAAGGCGAGATGGAAGGCGTCTTTCGAGAGCAGCACCGCGAAGTGGAAGAACGAGGCGGCCTCCTGGAAGCGCTAAAGCTCTGGAAGGAGACCGTCGTGGGAATTTTCACGACCGCTCCGCGTGAACATTGGCAAATCCTGACGAGCGACTGTAGTTACGCACTGCGCATGATGGGGAAAAACCCGGGGTTCACCGCAATTGCGATTCTGACCCTGGCGCTGGGCATCGGGGCGAACACGGCCATTTTCAGCGTGGTGCACTCCGTACTCCTGCGTGCGCTCCCCTATCCGCAGGGGCAGCAGCTGATTTTCATCCGCCAGCAGGAAAAGAAGCTGGGCGTCAAGGATTGGGGGTTTTCGGTAAAGGAGATCGCGGACTATCGCGCACAGAATAGGACGCTCTCGGGGTTGGTGGAATATCACGCGATGTCCTTCACACTGTTCGGGCACGGAGATCCGGAGCGCGTCCGAACCGGCGTCGTTTCGGCCAACTATTTTGAACTGTTCGGGGTTCAGCCACTGCTGGGGCGGACATTTTTGCCCGACGACGAAAAGCTGGGGGCCCCGCCGGTGCTCCTGCTCAGCTACGAATACTGGAAAAATAACTTCGGCTCGGATCCCGGAATCGTGGGCAAGACCTTTGATATGAACGACAAAGTGCACACGGTTGTGGGCGTTCTCCCGCCAGTGCCGCAATATCCCAATGAAAATGACGTTTACATGGCAACTTCGGCGTGCCCGTTTCGTTCGGGGAAGATGCATCTCGAAGACCGAGACATGCGCATGATGGAAGTGTTCGGACGATTGAAGCCCGGCGCGACGGTGGCCCAGGCGAGTGCGGATGCCGCCACCATCGCCGCCGGTTTGCAAGCCGCTTATCCAAAGTCGTATCCGGAGGATGTCGGCTACACTTCTTCGGCCACGCCGTTACAGCAAGAATTGACGCAGGAAGCACGCCCGACGCTGCTGCTGCTACTCGGTGCGGCGGCGTTTGTGCTGCTCATCGCGTGCGCCAATGTGGCCAACCTGACGCTTGCGCGCATGGTCCGGCGCGAGCGAGAGATTGCCGTGCGTAGCGCTCTCGGCGCGGGGCGAAGCCGGATTCTGCGGCAACTTCTGACGGAAAGTTTTCTGCTGGCCATGGTGGGCGGCATTCTGGGTTTAGTGTTGGCCTACGGGAGCCTGGAGCTTCTTACAGATTTTGTGGGGCGGCTGACGCCGCGTGCGCGCGAAATCCACATTGATTCCGAGGTCTTGCTGTTCACGCTGGTAGCGGCCCTGGGGACCAGTATTGTTTTTGGGACCCTGTCGGCGCTTTTCTCGCGCGCCAATCTCACTTCCAGCTTGAAAGAGGGTAGCGCCGGCACGGGATCGGGTCATCAGCAGAATCGCGTGCGCAGCGCACTGATCGTCTGCCAGGTAGCTTTTTCGTTCATGTTGCTGATTGGCGCCGGGCTAATGCTGCGGAGCCTCATCAAGATGCAGCAGGTAGACGCCGGCATCGTGCCGCAACATGTTCTCGCCATGAGGATCGCTTTCAACTGGTCGAAGTACACCGCTTCCGATAAAACACGGGTGGTCATCCAAAAACTTCTCGATCGCGTGAAATCGGAACCAGGCGTTCTTTCCGCGGCAATCTCGAGCAGGTACCCCTTCGAGCCGGAAACGATTAGTGGAGGTCCTGAATCTGTCTCCTTCGCATTCCAAATCGCCGGACGGCAATTGGAAGCCGGCCAGGCCCCACCCGCCAGTACCTACGCGGCTGTTTCTCCCGACTACTTCAAGACCCTGGGCATTCCGTTGAAGGCCGGCAGGATGCTGGCCGAAACGGATTCAGACGATCTCAAAGCGCCCCCAGTGGCGGTCATCAATGAGGCGGCCAAGCGCCGATTCTGGCGCAACGAAGATTCTCTGGGAAAACGCATTTCGGCCGATGGCGGTGAGCACTGGGTGACCATCGTTGGAATCGTCGGGGACGTTCGGGAATTCGGGTTGGATCACGCCCCGTCCCCAGAATTTTATGCTCCGCAAGCAGAAGGCCCGCAGCCCGGAAATTTGCTTGTTCGCACTGCGGTCGAACCGCGAAGCATGGCGCAAGCGCTGACCCGCGCGGTGCATGACGTGGACGCACAAACGGCCGTGACCCACATACTTACTCTGGAACAAGCACGCTACGAATCGATGGCTTCGCCGCGCGTGACGGCCAGCCTGCTCGGCATTTTCGCGGGGCTGGCGCTGGTGATCGCCACGGCAGGCATCGGCGGAATCATGGCGCTCGTGGTCAGCCAGCGCGTGCGCGAAATCGGGATTCGCATTGCGCTTGGCGCGCGCCCGACGAGCATTCTGCAGATGGTGCTCGGCCAAGGCATGTTGATGGCCGTATTGGGAGTTGCAATTGGAATTGCCGGTGCGATCGCCTTAACAGGGCTTGTGAAATCGCTCTTGTTTGAAGTGCCCCCAACCGATGTGCTGACGTTCAGCGCCGTTGGCCTGACGCTGCTGGCTGCCGCGGCGCTCGCGAGCTATTTACCAGCGCGACGCGCAGCGGCCGTCGATCCCAATGTGGCGCTTCGAGCGGATTAAATCCTAACCTTCTGCTGAAAAAAAAGAGCGTCCACGCCGGGACGGACTCTAAGAAGAAAGAAACTCTTCGAGCAGAAGCCGCGCAAGGCGGCGAGGATTGTGACGGATGACGCCACGCTCCTCGAGGAGATTGTCGAGAACCACGCGATAGCCCAGTCTTTGAAGTTCTGGCAAATCGATCTCCACCTGCTCGGCACCTTGACGGCGATAGCGTCTGGCGACTTCCGGTGAAATCGGCCTGCGATTCGCCACCACCCAATCCACGACAGAGCGCGGCGTGTGGCGACGGATAGCCTGGAGATGATCGGCCAGAGAATAAGCGGCGGTTTCGCCGGGCTGGGTCATGAGATTGGCGATGTAAACGCGAGGAGCGTCGGACTTGGCGATCACGGCGGCGATTTCTGGGATGAGCAGATTCGGAAGGATGCTGGTATACAGCGAACCGGGGCCGAGCAGAATTAAGTCCGCTTCGCGAATAGCGCCGATGACCGCAGGGAAGGGCGAAACGCGCAGAGGTGAAAGTGAAATTTTTTCGATAGGCGTTTGGCTTGCGGAGATGCGGGTTTCCCCGTGGACGGTGCGGCCGTTGGTGAGCCTGGCGACGAGTTGGACGTTCGAAAGTGTCGAAGGAAAGATACGGCCGCGAATGGCTAGAACTTTGCTGCTGACGCGAATGGCTTCGGCGAAATCCCCGGTAACGTGGGTGAGCGCGGCCAGGAAAAGATTGCCGAAATTGTGGCCGACCAGGCCGCGTCCGGCATGAAAACGATATTGGAAGAGGCGGCCGAGAAGAGCCTCATCTTTGGAAAGGGCGACCATGCAGTTGCGAATGTCGCCGGGCGGAAGGACGCGGTTTTCGCGGCGAAGGCGACCGGAACTGCCGCCGTCGTCGGTTACGGTAACAACGGCAGTGAGCTCGGAAATAGGGCGGTGCGAATTGGGATGCTCGTCGCTGCGGCGGACGACGTACTCCTTGAGCCCGCGAAGAAGCGTCGAGAGTCCGGTGCCGCCGCCAAGAGCAACCACGCGGAATCCGCGGGAGAGAGTTTTCGGTTTGCGCTTTTTTTTCTTCACCGGATGACGTAGTGAAACTGGACCATGAAACCCTTCCTTAGAACCGCGCACCTAGGGACTGAATTCTTGCTATCGGCGAACAACCCGCAAAGAGACTCTTTCCTATTAGCACGGAATTTGCAATCCGGTTTTTGCTCGGCTCTAGGTACGTTGCGGTTTGACGGGCAGGAAAACCAAATCACGACGACTCAACCGGCGGTGCCGTCTTTTTCCGGATAAAGAAGCTCAGTGAAGCGAGGATCTTCCTGGAGGAAGGCGAAGTCTTCATCGTTGCGCGCGTGGTAGCGGTTTTCCGGGCGGAGTTCGATAGCCACTTTGAGATTCACCATGGCCGAATCCGCCTCGCCCGTGAGGCAATCGAGAGCGGCAAGAGCATAGTGAATGTAATCGGACTTGGGTGAAGCTTTGCGCGCTTTGATCAGACTTTCCCGGGCGTCGTCCCAGCGGCCGATGTTCATCATGGCCACCCCGCGCTGATAGTGTTCATCGGCAGTACGGGGATTCTGCTCCGAGCTCGGTTTCATGCGCTGCTCGGCGATGCGCAAGTGCATGCGCGCGCGGTCGGCCAGGCCTTTGCTGGGCCCTTCGAGAACTTTTTCCAGTTCCTGCTTGGCCTTGGCAAATTTCTGCTGGCGGAAAAGACCGAGAGCTTCGTCGTAGGTCTTCAGCTGCGCTTGCACCAGCGGATCGACCAGTTCGACGCCCCCCCGTTGCGCCGGCGGAGGCGGAGGCAAGTTCTTTTTTTTCAATGAGTTAGAGTGGCCCTGCGCGTTCCCTTTAGCCCGTCCAGAGGAGCCCGAAGAGGCTTTGCGCGCTTTTGCCATGACGCGAATCGTAACAGAGGAAAATGACGGCGTCAACGAGCGGAAGTGGGCTGGCCAGCACCTGCCTGAGTTACTGCCCGGCGGCACCGGGTGAAAAAAGGGCATGGCAATGAGCATGTTTTCGCGGAAACTGTAAGGAAGTTAGCCGACAGGGGACAGGCCCAGCCGGAAAGCTGGCCTGCCAGCGCCGCCTATGCTATAAATTTGTGGCCGAACTCTGGTTAGGAACAAGTGCCTTTCATCAATTTTCCTGCTCGCGAAATTAACTGCAAGCTGGTCTACTACGGTCCAGGTCTGGGCGGTAAGACCGCGAACCTCCAGTGGATCTACGACCACACGGGGCAAAACCAGAAGGGTAAGATGGTGTCCCTGGCCACGGAGACCGACCGCACGTTGTTCTTCGATTTTCTTCCGTTGGACCTGGGAACGGTGCGCGGGTTCAAAACCCGCTTCCACCTCTACACCGTCCCCGGCCAAGTGTTCTATGAGGCCAGCCGAAAGCTCATCTTGAAGGGCGCCGACGGCGTCGTGTTCGTAGCGGATTCGCAGGAAGAGCGGCTGGACGCGAATTTCGAGACCATGGAAAACCTACAGGAGCATCTGAAAGAGCACAACCTGAATTTCGATACGATTCCGTATGTTCTTCAGTTCAACAAGCGCGATTTGCCCAACGCCATGTCCGTGGTCGAACTGACCAAGCAGCTTCAGAAAAAAGGCGAGCCCGTACTCGAGGGAGTGGCCATTCAAGGGATCGGCGTATTCGAGACGCTGAAAGAAGTGGCCAAGCTGGTCCTCGCGGAATTGAAAAAGGGCGGTTAAAAAAGGTTTAGTTGACACGAAGAGTTATTTCGATTGGAACACGCACGCGAACGGGCTTGCCATCCTTTTCCGCTGGTTTGAATTTCCACTTTTGAACGGCCTCAACGGCTTGCTTGTTCAGCAAAAACGGAGCTCCCTGCAACACCAAGATGGAATCGGAGCGCCCGTCGGGGGTCACCACCACGGACAGTTCGATGGTGCCCTGGTACTTGGCGGCGCGGGCGTCGTCGTCGTAAAGAGGCGGGGGACAATAGATACACGCAGGAATACCCACACCATCCATTCCCGGAATGAGCACCCCTGGCTCTGCGGGGATCGGTGAGGTGCGCATGAATGTGGGCAGTGGCTCTCGGAACAGAGCCTGCATCTCTCCCGTCAGAGTGAGCAGGCTCCCGGCAGACCACGCGGGACCAAATCCTTCCAGCGTCAGCGTAAGCTGGAGTTGATGGTCCGGCTCTTGTTCCAAGTCGCCTCGAACCACCGCGGTTGCCCCCATCGACCTGGCGAGAGCCAACGCGATCCCGTTGCTCTGAATCGCTTTTTGATCAATCCAGTTGTCTTTCAAATAGGCCGTGAGGAGCGGGCGGTCCAAAACGACAAATCCGTCTGCCTGGTTCCTAAGGGCGGTGGAAAAGTGATCTGCGAGGAGACCGCCGAGCTTGGAGAATTCCTTGTCGACGGCGTTCGAGAAATCGAATACGAAAACCTTGGTATTTTCCGGATCGATCTTGGACTGGCGGATTTGCCCGGCCACGCGGGATGCCAGAGAATTCATCTGAGCTTCGGCGTTGGGCGCTAATCGAGATGCAGAATCCTGCGCCACGGCCGAGACGCTCAACAGGGTGCCAGAGAGCGCGGCAGTCAATAAAAAACTAAACGGGCCCAAAGCCCAGGACGAATTGCCAGCGCGCAGAGTAGAAAACGTCTTTTTTAGCAAAGAGGTCCACATGTGGCGACTTGAAATCGACGTTTACTGGATGAATCGGAGGTACACCCAAGCTAAAGGACGCTCTGGGCGCGGTAAACGTTGCTTCCCGCTGCCCCGTTTTCGCTACGCGAAGTTCGCGAGGGCGGCGGATTCCGTGTCGAATGTCGGGATGGCTTCGACCAGGCGCGTCACGGTGAGGGCGTCGCGCACGCGGCCGCGCCGGCAGATTAGGTGCAACCCACCGCCTTCGCGGGTCAGCTTAATGGAAATGCGCACGAGAGCGGATATGCCGGAGCTATCGATCTGTGGCACGCCATTGAGGTCCACGATGACCTTGTGAGCGCCAGCCTTTGCTACCGCCTCGAGCGCATCGTGGAGCTGCTCGCTGGGATCGCCAATGGTCAGGCGGCCGCGGATTTCGAGAATCGGGATAGTCCCGGATTCTCGGACGATGATTTCCATGGGCGGATGCTCGGTCATAGTACTTCGCTCGAAGTCCTTATTCTCGCTCCTAGGGACATGGCCCGGATGGGCCGAAACCGCAGGAGCGACAGGTACGACCGCGATGCATTATACGATGGCCGGGCCGGGAGGCAAGGAATAGCCTCCGAGAAAACTGCCGGTGTGAGGTGTGGGCGCCTGGTGTAGGGAAGGAAGACCGCATTGAAGTTGCCGGACGAGCGGATAGACAACGAATCTGAAAAACGAATCTGAGCGATGCAAATTTCTAAATGTGGGCGGTGGGCTGGCGCGCGTATAATCCCAGTCGAAAAAATGGCGGGTCCCCGGCAGTGTTTTTTTCAGCGTAGCCCCGGCCAAGGCCGGCGCAACCGAAACGCAGTGGAGCGGACATATCTATGAAGCACCTGGGATGGAACTGTTGTTTGCTTGGGACCATGGTGCTTGCCGCTATTCCTCTTCTTGCCCAACAACCCCCCCCGTCGGTCGCAAATAGTTCTCCTGCAGCAACTTCCGGCACAACGCCGGTTGCCACTCCAGAAAGCTCGAAGGCCGTCAGCGACAGACTGTCACAGCTGGACCAGCGCGTGACCGCGGCGCAATCGGCCGGGGATAACGCGTGGATGCTGGTGAGCGCGGCCCTGGTACTGATGATGACAGGACCCGGTCTGGCGCTCTTTTATGGCGGACTGGTGCGGCGAAAGAACACCCTGGCGATCATGATGCAGAGCTTTCTGCTGATGGCGCTAATCAGCGTGCTGTGGGCGCTGGTGGGGTACAGCTTGTGCTTCGGCGGGAATGGGCAGGTCATCGGCGGATTCGAGCATGCTTTCTTGCGAGGCGTGGGTGCAGACCCCAATCCCGACTACGCGGGAACGATCCCGCAAGCGACCTTCATGATTTATCAGCTGATGTTTGCCATCATCACGCCGGCCCTGATCACCGGCGCGACAGCCGAGCGCATGAAGTTCAGCGGCACCGTGCTGTTCCTGACGCTTTGGTTTTTGGTGGTGTACGCGCCGCTAGCGCACATGGTGTGGGGCAAAGGCGGCTTTCTGAATGCCTCCCTCGGCGGAAAATTTCCCACCCTGGATTTTGCCGGCGGGACCGTCGTGCACATCAGCTCGGGAGTTTCAGCACTGGTGTGCGCGCTCTATCTTGGAAAGCGGACTGGCTATCCCAAGCAACCGATGCCGCCGCATTCTCTGGTTTTGAGCTTCATTGGCGCTTGTCTGCTGTGGGTCGGCTGGTTCGGCTTTAACGCGGGCAGCGCGCTGGCCGCAAGCTCGTTGGCCACCAGCGCGTTTGTCGCCACCCACTTTGCCACGGCTGCGGCAGCCATTAGCTGGAGCATCGCGGAGTGGATCAAGAACGGGCGGGCCAGCGCGCTCGGCGCAATCTCCGGCGCGGTTGCCGGCCTGGTTGCGATTACCCCAGCAGCAGGATTCGTGGGACCGATGCCGGCTCTGGCGATTGGATTTGTCGCCGGCTTGGTGTGCTACTGGATGGTCACGAAAGTGAAGTCGATCTTCGGCTATGATGATGCATTGGATGCTTTCGGTGTGCACGGCGCGGGCGGCACGATCGGCGCGCTTCTGACCGGAGTCTTCGCTCAACAGGTGATCAATCCGATTTTCGGCGCGGGCAAGCCCGTCGGCGGAATGGATGGACACTGGGGACAGCTCGGCAATCAGCTGGTTGGGGTATTGATGGCCTGGGGATTTGCGCTGGTGGGGACCATTGTGCTGCTGAAAATAACGGATATGATTACCGGCGTGCGCGTGACCGAGCCAGAAGAGATCGAAGGCCTGGACATCACGCAGCACGGTGAAGAGGCTTATAACCTCGAGTCCTGAGTACCATCAGCACGGCAGCGTCAGGCATGGGGCGGAGCAGAAACGTTCATGATGAAAATTGAGGCAATCATTCAGCCCTCGCGGTTCGAATCCGTTAAAGATGCCTTGCGCGAAATTGGCATCGAGGGCATGACCGTGACCGAGGTGCGCGGCCACGGCCGTCAAAAGGGACACACCGAGGTTTACCGCGGGCGGGAATACACCGTGGACCTGCTGCCCAAACTCAAGCTCGAGATGGTCCTGCCGGATCCTCTGGTGCAGCGCGCTGTGGACACAATCCTGAAGACCGCCAAGACAGGGAAGATTGGCGACGGTAAAATATTCCTGTCACGGGTTGAGGAAGCCATCCGGATCCGGAACGAGGAGCGCGGTGAAAACGCGCTCTGAATGAAGTGACGACCGCAGCTCGCCCGGGACTTGATCCGGCCAACCGGCCCGCAAAAACCATGCAAGGTTCTTTAACTCCCTTGTCCATCCTCGGACCACAGGCCGAGGACGAGCGACAACGCATCCGACGAAAATTCGAAGCGGGCGGAAGCGCGCAAGACACCCTCGAAGCGCTTTGCGCGCTGGCCGACAAAACCTCGCAACACATTTTTGGCGAAGTTCTGCGCGTGCATAACACCGAGCCGCAGGGACTTTCCCTTGTGGCGCTCGGTGGCTACGGGCGCCGCCTGCTTTTCCCTTACTCGGATCTGGACATCCTCTTTTTATTCGGCAGCCTAAAAGCCGAGGCAGACTTTCGTCCGCTGATTGCGGATTTTTCCAGAACGTTGTGGGACCTTGGGTTTCGCGTGAGTTCCGCCGGCCGCACGCTCGAGGAATGCAAACGCATTGAAGAGGACAACGCGGAATTTCATCTGGCGCTTCTGGACCGCAGGTTTCTGGGGGGTGATGAAGAACTTTTCGATCGGTTCACTAAGAAAATCCTACCAGGACCGGAAAAACAAGCACGGCCGTTTTTGCTCGCGGAACTGACCAAACTCACCAAAGAACGCCACGCGCGCTATGGAAACACGATTTATCATCTGGAGCCGAACGTAAAAGATGCGCCGGGAGGCCTGCGTGACTACCAGGCGGCGGCGTGGCTGCGACAGATTGCCAACGGCCAGAAAGACGGCTGGAAGAACAGCGCGGGCGAAGAAGAAGTGGCCGCCAACGCGGTCGCTTTTATCAACGCCATCCGATGCTTCCTGCATTACAGCAACGGCCGCAACGACAACACGCTGACGTATGAGTTGCAAACCGCGGCAGCGGAACGATCTCTGGGAGTGCTGGGCGAGGCCACGCGCCCTGCGAAACGCAGTCCGGAAGAGTGGATGCGCCTGTATTTCCGCCAGGCCCGCGTTCTCAATCGCCTGCTGCTCCGTTATGTCGAGCAAAAGCCAGCGGTGCAGCCATCCTTGCGGGAACGTTGGTTTAATGTAGCCCGCGGCACACGCAGTGAAGCCGACAAGGGAAAACCGTTCACCGTGCGGGACGGCTTGTTGGAGGTAGTCGATGAGCCGGCCCTCTCCGACCGCCAGGTGACCTTTGCGTTGTTTGCCGAGGCCGCCCGGACCGGCGTGCCGCTAAGCCGCGAAGCGGAACGCGCTATCTTTTACATTCTGAAACATCCCGAGCTCCAACAGAAAAACACGCAAATAAACTGGCCCACGCTGCGAGAAATTCTCGGCGCTGCCTATCCCAGCATGGCGCTCCGGCCCATGCAGCGGCTCTCTCTCCTGATGGACGTTTTGCCAGAGTTCAAAACCATCGATTCCCTCGTGGTGCGTGATTTTTATCACCGTTACACCGTCGATGAGCACTCCCTGCGCACCATCGAACATCTCGAGGAATTAGCCGAGCCGCCGGATGAGCGCGCGGCTCATTTCCGCCAGCTGTGGAAAACAGTCGATCGCCGCGATCTGCTCATTCTCGCGCTTTTGCTCCACGACGTGGGCAAAGGTTTGGCGGCTGAGAACCACATTACCGGCAGCCTCGAGGCGCTGGAAACCGCGGCGGCGCGACTAGGCCTCTCCGAATACGAAATTGGGGAAGTGCATTTTCTGATCCAGCGTCACCTGGACATGTCGGAGACCATGCAGCGCCGCGACATTTTCGATCCCACAACCGTTTCCATGTTCGCGGATACGGTGACGACACAAGAACGACTTCAGCGGTTGTGCTTGATGACCTACGCCGACATTCACGCCGTCAATCCGGAAGCCCTCACCCCATGGAAGGCGGAAATGCTATGGCAGCTTTTTGTAGCGACCTCGAATCACTTCAGCCGCACGCTGGACCGCGACCGCCTGCACGCTTCCGACGAAGTGCCGCTGCTCGAACAAGTGAGCAGCCAGGCCGGCGGCGCGATCAAAGCTGAGGTGGAGCGCTTCCTCGAGGGTTTTCCGCGGCGTTACCGCGCGGTCCACTCGGCCCCGGAGATTGCCGCCCACTTCCAGCTCTACCAGAAACTGGGCGTAGAGCCGGTGCAGACCGAACTAAAAGCGCGCCACCATTCCTTCTCGCTGACCTTGCTGACCGCCGACCGGCCCGCACTGTTTGCGACGATCTCCGGCGTGCTGGCGGGCTGGGGCATGAATATCGTAAAGGCCGATGCCTTTGCCAATGCTGCAGGCGTAGTGCTGGACACCTTTCAATTTGTCGACCTGCACCACACGCTGGAGCTGAATCCCACGGAGATCGCGCGATTCCAGAAAAGCCTTGCAGAGATTGTGAACGGAAAATCGCCACTGGAGCCGCTGCTGAAAAGCCGCGAAAGCGCCAGCAAGGCGAAACCACCCAAAGTGGCCGTGGAGACGCGCGTGGGCTACGACGATACCTCCTCGGCGCAAAGCACGCTGCTGGAAATCATGGCGCAGGACCGCCCGGGCTTGTTGTATGACCTCGGGTCGGCGCTGGCCCGCCTCGGCTGCAACATTGACGTCGCGCTGATCGATACGGAAGGCCAAAAAGCGATCGACGTTTTCTACCTCACCGAACGGGGCAAGAAACTCAGCCAGCAGAAACAGGAATTGTTACGAGAAGTCCTGCAGAGCACGCTGGGGTAAAGCGTGCCAAGATTGTTCCGGCAAGCTGTACCTTCCCCCCTATTCGCAGATGCACGCGCGAGGGACTCGCCCGCTGAAAAAGACGAGATCACCGAGGCCAGTCGCTTGAGGTAGGCAGCGGGGAACCCCGATTTTCTTCAGTCTTTATAATGGGCCACGCCGGATGCGTTGGCTGGGTGGGGAGGGCCGGATACAAGCGAGTAAAGGAAAAGCAGGACTCCTAGTCCAATCAGTGCGCCGCCAAGGGCTACAAGCACAACGAACGCGATGGGCCTTGACCACACGAGGCACAGGGCCTCAACCAACAGCCCGAGGATCACCAGGGTTCCTGAAATGCGAAGCCTGCGGTCCATGGAGTCGCCGGATCGCATCAGCTACCTCCCTCCCAGAATTTCACTTTGTCTCCCCAATGACCCACGTTGTGAACCACATCGTGGCAGCCGCTCGATACGCAGGACAATGTGTTGGCCTTTATTGCTGGAAGTGTAGCCGGATCCGCGCTGTGAGTGGCGCCTTGCTCAAACGAACGCGCGCCGAGATGGCAATGCAGACACTCGCGGTTGTTAAACGGCTCGTGGAGCTTAATGTCCTGCGGCAAGGGCATCTTTTTCAGGTAGTAGACGTAAAGATGTCGCAAGCCGCCAAGTTTCGCTTTAAACGTGCCGAAAATCGCGTAATTGGTATGGCAGGTATAACAGGCTTCGTCTGCCGGCACGCGATGATTCTGAAAATGTGCGGCGGCAAGATAGGAGGGATCGTCGATGTGCAGGCTCTTTCCGTAAGAGTCCATGATGTGGCAGGACAGGCAGAACGCCGTGCTCTTCGAGCGTTCCATTTCATTGTCCATACCGGCCACGAGAGCAAAAAGCGGCAGAAAGAAAAGCACGCCGAACGCAAGGATTTTGCCGGCGCGGCTGGCCGTAATCGCAGGACGCGCAACAACAACTCCCGCGAGCACCGCGCTTAAAAGGATGAGAATTACGATCGCGATTGTCGGCATCGAGCCTCGGAACTCAGCTGGCTTCTCACTTCTTCATGCTGCGAATGTAAGCCACGAGATCCTTGATCTGATCGGCCTTTAGGCTTTTGCCGTACGCCGGCATTTTGCCTTTGCCGTTGCCGACGATTCCGGCGATCGCATCGTCACTTTGCCCTTGGACATCCGCAGAACCGAGATCCCTGACTTTATTTGTTTTGCCGATTGTGGTTTCACCCTTCCCGTCCGCGCCATGACAGGCCACGCATTTTGTCTTGTAAAGGGCCTCCCCGCCGGTTTGCGCCTGCGCGGGCCCGCTCAAAAGAGTGATTCCAGCCAGGATAATAGCGGCTATGACGGTGGCGATCCACTTCCTAGTTGTCTTCATGTCTTCCTCCTGATCCGCAATCTGCGCGGTTTGAATAAAATCAGCCTAATGCTGTTCTTCCTGGGTTCCCTCTAGATTCCAGCTTCAAACCAAGTGCCTGTTGCCGCGTGACTTCCGGCGTTCCCCTTTTGCACGTCAAAATGCGTATTTCACAGAGAGCGTGTACAAGTTTCCCCTGAAATTTCTCGGGGCATAGATGTCTTGCGCGGCTTCGGTTCCGGCTCCAAAGGTGGGATCTTCGTGGTAGCCGTAATAATCCCAGAACGCTTTACCGGTCCACCCCTTCGAGAACTTGTACTCAAATCCGCCGTAAGGATGCAGCCACTTGGAGTTGAGCGGGCCCGTCACCTGATTGGGAATCAGCGCTTGGGGATCGAGCCGAAGTTGTGAACCGCTGGTTCCCGTGAGGTTGGCCCCCAAATGCACAGTGAAGCGGTGAACCGGCTTAAAAGAGGCGTCGAAGAAGCCATAGCTGGAATTGTTCGTATACGTTGAAAGTTGTTGCACCAGCCCCGGCACGTTCGGGCACGCTTGAATGCCCGGGCCGTTCTGACCGGCAGCAACACTGATATAGCAGATCAGTACTTGCGAAAAGACGTCGTTGTAATCGTATCCAATCTCCATGCCGAACTTTTCATTCGGCTGGATCATGGCCGAGATGCCGTACGTACGATTGTGCTGCAGATCGCCTTGTTGGAACTGGTTGTTACGGCTCTCCCATATCAAAATGTTGCCGTCCAGGTTCAGCCAGTTGGTCAAATCGTATTTTGTGCGGAGCCGGTACTCCTGCGACTCGTTAGGACTGACTCGCGTGAACGTTCCGTCGGCACTGAACAATTCGGTGTCAAAACGGATGTTCCACTTCTGGTTCGGCCGCACCCAGAGGCCGAGCAAGCCGGAATATTCGTTGATGGGCGGGACCGTGGCCCCCGCGGGGGCAAACCCGGTGTTCGAGATAAAAGCGATGGAGTTGTCTGCATTCAGCGTGCAGCCGGCAGGAAGGTTGGCTTGCGAAACCACCCCGGGATTCACCACTGCGCAGGAGCCGCGGGCAGCTGTAGCGGCGGTCGGGCCGGGATAAAAGACCTGGTCCACTGCTTCGTAGAAGTTGTCGGAGATATAGCGGTGCCGATAGCGGAACCCGACTCGTACGCCGAACTTCTTGGAAAAACGATAGTCGAATTCGGCCAGATTGGTTTTTTCCTCCTGCTTCAGGAAATTGCTGTCGACGATCATGGAGAGGTCCGGAGCAGAGCTCGAATTGTGAACCACGATTCCGGACGCCACTCCGGCGGGTGGGACACAAGTGAGCGGAACCGGAGTAGTGGGCGTAAAGAAATTCGCGGCGGTGTTCAGGTTGGGACTAAAGAACGAGCAGCTCGAAGCATCGAATTCGGCTGGATTGTGCCAGTTCGAATAATGGAAGGTGTCGTTGAAGTTCAGCTTATCCGTGATATGCCAGGTCGCTCCAAAATCTGCGACGGCTGTCACGCGCCGTCCGGATACGGGTCCCACGTTGATCTGGTTGCTTAGATTCGTGCGAGATTCGCGCCCTGTGATAGTCTGGTCGTAGCCGTAGATATTGGTGTCACCGCCGGAGTAACTAACCCGCGCTGTCAGGTCCAGGTTTTGCCAGTAATTCGATTGCACGGTGAGTTGTTCGGTCGGCGTATGCGTGCGCGTCCGCCCGTGGTCCAGATAGCCGTTGGTGTACGCACTGCAAGTCGGATTCACAAACCCAGATGCGAGAAATGTTCCGCCGCATGGCTGGCTCGCGCCAGCGTTGAAGGAAACTCCCAAGTCCACGTTGAGAGTGGGACTAACCGGGAAGGGTTGAGCAAAATCGGTGATCCCCGTATCACCTTTGTAGATATTCCAGATTTGGTCATAGCTGATATTGGTTCGGGGGAGGATCTTAATGTCGATGCCCAATCGGTAGGCGTTGACGGTGGTCTTCACGTCTTGCAAGAGAAACTGCTCGGTGCCTTGGTGGATCGTGGTGAACGCCGGACCTTCGACGATGTTTCTCGAATATCCCATGCGGAAACGTATTCTGGATTCTGGATGGATGATCAGGTTGTAATCCCCCATCTTGCGGCGCGTGTTCATGTTATGTGGCGAGAAGTTCAGCACGCACGCGGTACACACCGTGCCACCGTAGCCGGCCGGTCCGTTGGCAAACGGCGTGGTGGGGTTGAGTGGATTCGCCAGGAGCGAGTAATCCCAGGTGTTTTCGTCCTTGCGAAACAGGGCGTCAAACTTATACCAGGTATTTTTGGACAACCGGAGCCGCGACACTTCGTTGGGGTCGCCGCCGTACCCGAAATTACTGAAGTAGAAATGGTCGAACAAAGTTCCATGGTGATTGAGCGAATTCATCTCCGTGGTGAATCCCAACAGGCGCGCCCCTTGTTGCAAGTTCACAAAAGTATCGTAAGCCTGTGTATCGCCAGAGATACTGGTGAATCGCCCGCCGAACTCAATCGACTGCTTAACATTATAATTTCCCTGGTCGATGCCCTTCTGTTCCTCGTCCTGCTGCCCCACGGCCCGAGGTGCTCCGCTTAAGAGCAACGCGCCGATCAACAGCAAGCCAACGCCTATCATGCGGTGCTTGCTATGGATTTTACGCAGTGGATGGTCTCCTCGCATGGCGGCTCTCCCTCACGGGGTAAAGAAAAACTTGTTGCTGTTCGAACCATGAATGGCGGTGTGGCACATGGTGCAGGCTTGATACTTCTGGGCCTGGTTGTGAAAGGTGGGCGTCGCCGAGGGACCGGCATCCGCTGAAAAAGCATGGCATTCCAGGCACAGCAGGTTAACCTGCGCGCGCTTCAGCAAGCGCGGATTGGAAGAGCCATGAGGCATGTGGCATGCCACACAGCCCTCAATCTTGACGGCTTCATGTTCGAACACGTACGGTCCGGCTTTGTCCGCGTGGCACGTGAAGCAAACCAAGTCTTGCGACCCCGTGGCGCGCAATTGCCGCGCCTGGAAACCGCCATGCGGATTGTGACAGTCGGTGCACTTCACCAATCCTTCGTTCACGCGGTGATGGAAGGGCCGGTTGAATTGCTGCTTCTTGTCCAGGTGACAGCCGTAACACAGATCAGGCTGCTTCGCTTTCAGCAGAAACTGGCTCTCTTTTGCGTGGTGGGGGTCGTGACAGTCGGTGCAACCCACTCCATTTTGTAGGTGCACGGAACGCGCGAAATTGCCGTGCTCTTCGCCATATTGGTGACAGTCCAGGCAGCGCGCGCTTATCTCCTGCGCCGAAGCGCCCTTGAACGTGAAAATCTTGGTCTTGTCTCCTCCGCCCTCGACATGTTCCTTCCCGGGACCATGGCACGCTTCGCAGCCATGCCATTCCGGCCCTTTCTTGGTATCCAAAGTCGTCACAAAGTGTGGTGAATCCTCATAGTTCTTGAAGAATCCTTTGACCGGCATGTCTTCGTGGCAGGTTTTGCAGGTCTCGGCACCTACATAGAGCGAAGGATCGGTGGGACGGGAATAACCCTTCTTTTCCGTCTTCTTCCCGGAAGTATTTTCTTGAGGCTGTCCGCCAGACGAGACCACGGCAGCCATAAAAAAGGACACCAGACCAATAAGCAACACTATCCCGGGCCTGTGCCGCTGAACGCCCTTCATCGCCCCTCCGCTGGAACACCCGTTACTTGAACCCCGGCGTCTTCGAAAACTATCGCAAGCCGGTTTCCACGTCTGTGACACTCGTCACACTACTCTGTGGCCGAAGCAACCAAAGAAGACTCGCAAGACAGCCGTCTGATTGGGTCAACGGGATACTTCTTCGATTTCGCTTTGCTACCGGCATAATGATTGCAAACCCGAATGGAATCGGGGATTAACCCCGGCTATTGGACACCCAGCCTGTTTTTTGGCAGACAGGAATAGCCAGGAGGCGGACAAGGCTTTCGCGTCATCCATGTTGGCGACGGCATTATTGTTCAGGGATTAGCGTTCGTCTGTGCAATATTGCACACTCCTGGCTGAGCAGGTCACGGAAACTGGGGATCGGATGGCTATCGATTGAGAATGAGGCATCACGAAACTAGCCGACCGGATGGTCTCTAAGGAATCGTACAGGAGAGAACCGAATCCGTGGCGCTTCTTCATGATGCATGTTGGCCCAACGACGCGGCCGGAGGTATTGGATTGGGGCTCCCACATTGGCAAGAACTTCATAACATCTGCAGCGGATACCGCAAGTTGTGTTCTTTGGAGCAGCTCCGGCTTAGAGCAGGCTGCCCATACTTTTGATTTCGCCGCTACCGTCGGGATTCAAGGAAAGACGCGTCGTAAGCACATTTCCCGCGCTGGCTCGACAACCAGTCCAATCTGTCGGAGATAGAAGCAGAGTCGTGGGCGGCGGCAAGGGAATGGTTCGCCGGTGAAGCTCAGATAGTTAGAGACGTAGTTACCGAAGCCGTTGACCGCACTCGGCGGGAAGTAGACAGCGGCCTTCGTTGGTGATGTGGGCGACGATGGTGTGGTTTTTTTCGGTGCGGGCGAGTTGGATGGGCGGGCGACGAGTTCGCTGCCGAGGCTTGGCGCCTTGGCAGCGGTAGATGACTAAGACCGGGTGCGACTTCTTTACGGCTAACTGTTTCCAGATTTGCTGCAGAGGCTCGGCGGCCCTCGACAAAGTCAAAGTAAAGATTGCTTGGTGGACGTGACAGGGATCGAACCTGCGACCTCATGCTTGCAAAGCACGCGCTCTCCCAGCTGAGCTACACGCCCACAGTTGGAGTACCATCCATTCTAAAGCATTTCTCCCAATTCCAAAATCCATTCCCTCTCATTTAGGCCAAACTGTGAACCCCTGGAGTGAGACAGTTTAATGTTGCACACTTTGCGTGAAAGGAGCCGCAAAGTGGAACGAAAAAAGGGGCAGCGGTACAGTAGTGAATTTCGTCGTCTGGCCGTCGAACGAATGAATGCGTGCGACAACATCGTCGCGCTCGCCCGGGAGCTCAGCGTCGGTCGAAGACTGCTTTACGTTTGGCGTGATCGATTCGACGAGACCGATCCTCCACCTCAGCGAACCCGCGAGCTGATCCTGCGCAAGCAAATCCTTAAGCTGAAACGACTATTGGCGAATAAAACTCTGGAGGTGGATTTTTTCAGACGTGCCTTGCAAAGAGTAGAAGCTCGACGTCCCCGGAAAAACAGTCTTGGCGACGGGGTCTACGAAAATACGAAGAGAGATGCCATTGCAAGGTCACTTGAGTGTCGAGCGGATGTGCCGTTTAGCGGACGTTAGCCGTGCTGGATCTTACGCTACCTGAGAGGAAGGTCGCGAGTAGAAGAAGAAATGACCATACGATCCGCGGTCCAGGATATTGTCCTTGAGCATCGATGGCGGCAGGGCTATAGGCGAGTCACCGCAGAGCTACGAGCGCAGGGAATGAGCGTGAACCACAAGCGGATAGCGCGAATTATGCAGCAGGACAATCTGCTGGCAGTCCGACTGGAATGGTTCCCACCCGGCCAGCAGCATATTCGCGCCGCGCGGATTTATCTGCATCTGGCCAACCGAATGACATTGTCGGGCCTGAACCATGGTGGGCCGCCGACATAACTTAACTTACATCCGCCTCGCCTGCGAATTTGTTTATCTCGCGGTGGTGTTGGATGTGTTTTCACGGAAGGTCATTGGATGGGCGCTAGGGCGGAGTCTCATTCGATGCGGAGGGCTTGGATGGGATCGAGGCGGGAGGCGCGCCAGGCGGGGAGCAGGCAGGCCAAGCTGGCGACAAGAAGTAAGATGACGGCCACGGCCGTGAACACGCTAACGTCGAGTGGTTCCACGGCGTAAAGCAAACTGCCGATCATCTCGGAGGCGGCTACGCCACCGGCCAAGCCGAGCAGTAATCCGATGCTGGCGGGGCGGAGACCATCGGAAAGCATGAGGGCCAGGACTTGACTGCGCTGAGCGCCAACGGCGATGCGGACGCCGATTTCCGTGGTGCGTTGCGAAACGATGTAGGAAAGCACGCCGAACAATCCCACGGCGGCGAGGAGCAGCGACAAGACAGCGAATGCCAGAACGAGCGTGGCGTTAAAGCTGGCGTCAATCGTGGACTTGCCAATGATTTGATCCATGGTCAGGATATCGGAGACAGGCAGCTCGGAATCAAGTTCCTGAACGATTTGCTGGATGGGCAGAGCCAGAGAAGTAACGTCTCGGCTGGAGCGAACAGCGAGCGTCCCACCGCTTTCTGTCCCTGAATAAAACGGGAAATACATCATCGGCTGGGCAGGTTTGGCAATCTCATGGCGCGTGTCGCCCACGACGCCGACAATTTGGTAGGGGCGTTCACCGAGGGTAAGCAAATGCTTGCCAATGGGGTCCTCGTCACCGAAATATCGGCGAGCAAAGGAGCTGCTGATGATGACTTGGTTGGCTTTGTCGAGCCGTTGGTTCTGGTCGAAGGTTTGACCGCGCAGGAAAGGGATGCCAAAAGCTTCGAAATAAGAGCGATCGACCCAGCGGTGAATGGCGAACTGCATTGTGCCTTGTGGCAGCGGGGGATGTTCCTGGATGAGGAAACCATTGTCGCCGCCATAGTCTTCGCCCGGGGCTGTGGTTGTGATTCCGGCAAACTGGACGCCCGGGAGCGCTCGCACACGAGCGAGCAGAGTCTCGAAGAAACTCAATCGTTGTACTGGCTGGCTATATTTGGCGTTGGGAAGATTTAAATGCATGGTAAGAACGTTATCCGTAATGCAGCCGAGATTGGACGAGCGTAGGCGCTCATAGCTTTTCAGCAGCAAACCGGCGCCGATGAGAAGGACGACCGTAAGACCCACTTCCAGCGCGAGCAACCATTTGCGCACTTGGACTTGTGAAGGTCCCGCGCTGTGGGAGCGCGAAGATTCCTGGAGCGACGAAAGAATCTGATTGCCTTTGATGGAAAGCGAAGACATGAAGCCGGCAAAAAGGGCGCAGAGAAAGGTCAAGCCGACGGCAAAAGCTACGATGGAGGCGTCGATACGAATGGCTTCGACGCGGTTCATGTCCTGTCGCGTTGCGACGAACCACTGAATAGCGGCATTCGCGAGGATGAGTCCCGCAATGCCGCCGGCAGCGGAGAGCAAAAAACTTTCGCTGAGGTGCTCACCGAGGAGACGCCAGCGGCTGCCACCGAGCGCGGCGCGAATGGCTAGTTCCTTTCGCCGGGCGGTGCCACGCGCGACCAAGAGGCTGGCGACATTGAGGCACCCGATCAAGAGGAGGCAGCCGGTCGCGGCGAGCAAGACATAGAGAGGGGTCTTGTAGTCTCCGACAATATCCTCCAGCAAGGGCCTACTGTTGGCGGCTTTGCTGATGAACGGATTATCGCGGTGCTGATCGTGGAGACCGCGGGTGATCAGAGTAAGCTCGGCCTGAACCGCAGTTTCCGTCATACCGGGCTTGAGGCGGCCAACGACGGCAAACATGTGGTTGTCCAATTCTTGCCATCGTTTCGGCGATTCTTCATGTTGAATGGGAGTCCACACTTGCACGCCCGGTGCGGGATAGGCGAACCAGGCCGGCATCACACCGATGATTGTGTAGGATTTTTCGTCGAGATGAATGGGCTGATTCAGGATGGAGGGATCGCCGCCGAAACGCCGCTTCCAGAGCCCCCAACTCACGAGAACGGTGGCATTAGCGGACGGTTGATCGTCTGAGGCGGTAAAACTGCGCCCGAGCGCAGGTGCAACGCCAAGGGTCGGGAATAAATCCCAGGAGCACTCAGAAGCGCGCACTTTTTCTGGAAACTCGCCGCCGGTTCCGGAAAGGCCATACTCGAATCCACGCGCAAGAATCGCGAGGTCAGAAAAGCTGGTGCTTTGCTTTTTCCATTCGGCGTAAACGCCGGCGGCAGAGTCGTTGTACGGAAACTTTTCGTCGGCGCTATGTTCGTATAAGCGAATGAGCCGCGACGGGTCTTTGAAAGGCAGCGGCTTGAGCAACACGGAGTGGACGACGGTGAAGAGCGCGGTGGTGGCTCCGATTCCGAGAGCCATAACTAAGACGCAAACTAAAGCGAAGCCCGGCGCGCGCAGGAGTGCCCTTGAGGAATAGCGCAGATTGCGACGCAAGTGATCGAGGAATTCAACGGTGTTCGCTTGCCATAATTCCTCGCGAACGCGGACGGGGCTGCCGAACTTGAGGTGAGCTTGGCGGCGGGCTTCTTGTTGGGACATGCCCCGGGCAATGTTGTCGTCGATTTCGTGGTCGAGATAGGACTCGATTTCGCGCTGGAGTTCGGAGTCGTGGGAGGTCCTGCGAAAAAAACGGCGTAGGCTCATGGCGCCCTCCTGATTTGCGGCGTCGCTCGGATCTACTCAGGTCTCACGCAGAGAACTCGCGCAATGGCTGCGACGCGCTCCTGCCAGCGGTTTGTTTCTGCTGCGAGTCGCTTTCGGCCCGCGGGGGTCAGTTTGTAGAACTTGGCCTTGCGATTGTTTTCGCTCGAGCCCCAATACGAAGTCAGCCATCCGCGGTCTTCCAAACGATGCAGGGCCGGATAGAGCGAACCTTGCTCGACTTGCAGAACGTCATCCGAAGTGCGTTCGATGACGTGGGTGATGGTGTGGCCGTGGGCGGGACCGAGCACGAGAGTGCGCAGGATCAGCATGTCCAGAGTGCCTTGCAACATTTCTTGGCTAGTTTGACTTTTATTGCGTCCCATGCAGCTCCATTTCTCGGCCTAGAATGTCGATGGGAAGCACTATACTCCACTCGATGCTCTATGGGAAGGAGGGCGGGAGTCGAGTCCGGGCGCTGCTACGACATCGGAGGAGGAATCTCTCATCGCGAAGTGGAAGAGATGATTGGGATTGCTCAGAGTCTGCAGCAAGACGTCGAGCAATGGATTCGCACAAACCACTCCTCACTTCTTTAGAATTCGGAGGTCCTCAAGCACGTCGGAGAATCTCGATGTAACTGTGGGCCAGAGACACGGCGCTCAACGTGCCATTTGCTATTCGCGAATAGCGAATATATATCTCAACGTGCATCCAACAACAACGGAGTGAAGGGCGAGGAGGACCGCAGTATCAGCCGCAACCTACGCTCTGCCAACGAGGCGTACCGGGCCGGGATATTGCGTGAGGTTCCTATCGTTGGTCAGCAGCGTAATGCCCTCCACAGTCGCTTGGGCCACCAGGATGCGATTGAACGGGTCCTTGTGTCCGGAAGGTAGTTGGTCGATGTTGATCGCGTGTTCGCTGGTGATAGGTAACTCGGTATATCCATTGTCGAGCAACGAACGGCGGAGAACTCTCGGGTCCACATCAAAATCATCTCGACCGAGACTGCGCTTGATGGTGATCTCCCATATGCTGGCGGCGCTGAACAGCAGCTCATTCTCGGGCTTCTCGATCTGCACCCGGGCAGCCTTGGGGAGCCGTTTCGGTTCATTCGCGACCCAGAGCAGCAAATGCGTATCGAGCAGCAGCTTCATTTTTCGCCACCGAACATGCGTGCGATATCCGTGCGGCCCATGGTGTCGAAGTCCGCTGGCACGCGGAACTGACCTTCGAGAAAGCCGAGTCTTCGCACCTGCTTGCCAGTGGGCGTTTCGAGCGCCATGACCTTCACCAGAGGCTTGCCCGCCTTGGCGATGATGAACGGTTTTCCGCTCGCTGCCTGGTCCACCAAACGGGATAGTTGGGTCTTCGCTTCATGAATGTTGACCGTGGTCATAGAGACTCCTCAGTGAACTAAGTTCAGTGAGTCTAGTCTATTGACTCGCCCCCATCAAGAGTGAATATGCATCACGTCCTCAGCGCGCAACGTGCATCTGAAGCCCCAAGACGTGGTCGTGCTCATAAAACTCCTGGAGTACAGGGAGAAACGACCCTGTTATGCCCAAATTGCCGAAGAACTCTTTCTGAGTGCCTCGGAAGTCCACGCCTCCGTCCAACGGGCGCGCCAGGCTCGGCTTGTGAGTGGGGGCCCTAAAGGACAGGGTCCAAGGCCATCATCCATGGACGGTTGGATTCCAGGTGGGACAGCACGGGACCACTAGCGGGACATTACTCTGCCCCAAATGTCCGGAACAAGAATGTACTCCGCTCGTTCGGCAATAGCGGCTTTCCATTGAATGTCGCCGCGCCCTTTTCGTATCCGCCCACAATATACTTCCATCCAAACGTGGTCCCCCCGCTCAATTTCAATCGGTAAGTCTGTCCCGGTGCAACTTCCACTCCGCCTTGCGGAATAACAAACATCACCTGATCGCAGTCTGCTGTTTGTACGCTCTCTGTCAGCACTGTCACCGTTCGTCCAGTTGCGTCCAGAACCGTCAGCGTCAAATGATCCTCCGCCGCGCCAGCATTACCCACCACCAATTGCACCTCGACGCCCACTAGTTTTGAGAGCGACGGCGTGAACGTTTGCTCTACATCGTTTACCAGATTCGTCCAACCTTTATCCCATCCCGCCGTATTCACCTGGTCCGGCGTCATCGATCCTTGGTGCACAGACGCCGGTACAGCCATGCGGCAGCACTGACCGCATCCGCTAATCTCCGCGCATTTTCCTGCGTCAGGATAAGTCAAAGTCCCTGCCACTCCGCTCGCGGGCCTCCCATCGAGAATGATGGATCGGGGTTCAGGGAAGTTGCAGCCGCAGAAGGCAGAAGAATTGGCGTACGGGTGATGAAAGCCGCCCGGTGGCGGCCCATAGGCCTGGACAACTTTCACTTCGAAAACAGGCAGACCAAGCCGGCGCAACCCCGAGAGCACCACGGATTCGTCTTTTTTCCCCTCGTAAGTACCTGCGTCTTCACTTTTCCATGAGCGTAGTTCCTGGCATGTCGCTTCCGACAACTTCTTCTTGGCCGCCGCTAGGGCAGACACTTCGATTTTCACTGAGTCCAGACGCATGCGGGGTGTGATGCGGATACCTGCAAGGGGGCCTTCGGGAAACGGGACGATCCCCAGGATTTCCCCGTCGCCAACAACAGGAATATAGAAAACGGCACGATCGGGAAGGTTGACTTCGATTCCAAGAGTTACGGTGGGCTCGCCCGACGGTAGCGCTTGCGGCCAACCTCGAAGGCTGCCCAACATGAGCACGACGGTGAGCGTAAGCACGTATAGCAGGAGTCTTCTCGCCTGCTGCGTTTCCACAATTATCGGAGCGAGCAACAATTCAATTGGGACGGCAAGTGCCTTCCCCATTCTCAAAAGTCCTCCACGTACCTGTCCGACGCTAGTAGTCCTGCGTCAGGCGATAGCGAAACCAACCTTTAGGAGTAGAACGGACGGAAGAGAAAATCTTGCACAGTTCCCGCTCGATTCTAGACCGGCTCTGCCGGGTGAGCAAAGATCTCGAAATGCTGACAGAGTTCAGCGACCCTGACCACTTTCAAATGGGATCCTGCTCGCGCAGGTTAAGAGACACTGTACACATTATTTTGTATCAACCAGGGGTTCACCCACCACGGTTTCAGTTCAAGGTACACTTGATGGACTGAACTCCTATTTTGAGATAGTTTTGTGGTCGAGCCCGTTCGGAGACGTTCTGAAGGATTCTAGGTGCTTTTCTTCATAAATACGATAACGTATTATTTGTGAGTCCTGTGGTCTCAAAATGCCTCCAGCCGCCCCGCATAACCGGCCTCACGACCCACGGCATGCCACTCGCTCCCGGCCCGGGGAGCGTCAACGTCCTCATCGGCGGCCTTCCCGCTTGACGCGCCATGATGGACCAGCACGCTTGCCCCATGGTTAGCATCTCCGGCCCCGACGGCTTCGGCATAGTCATGCTTGGCAGCCCCACCGTCCTCATCAAGGGCGTGATGGCCTGCCGAATGGGTGACATCGTCATGGAAATTCCCGGCCTGGCGCTCGGCCTCGCTAATCCCATTCTCATGGGCGCGCCTACCGTCATGATCGGCGAAGTCGGCATGGCTCTCCCACCGTCATCCCACCCGTCCCGCCCCTCGTCTTGCTCGCTCAAGCCATGAGCGGCAGCGGCACCACCGGCCCGTCCTCCGCCGGCGGGTCCCTCGCGCTAGCCTCTCAATCCGGCATTCCCTTCATAAAACCATGCCCAGGTTGAGAAGCCTTATCGACCGCGGCAGGTTCTGCCGCTACGGGCCACTGGGTCGAAATCGAACTGTTCGATCAAGCCGGCAAACCTGTGCCCGACGAGCCCTATCAAATCGAACTTCCCGACTTCCACAACGGAGGGCACTCTGGATTCCCAAGGCCAAGCCCGCGTCGAGGGCATCGACCCTGGCAATTGCAAAACCTCTTTCCGAATATTGACAAGAAATCCTGGCACAAAAAATAATGTTCTTAACAAACACCGATCGCGCTTAGGTTCTTCCGTTTTTCGCTGAGGCACTGACCATGGCTGACTACTACACCGTCCAACAAGGCGATCACCTCTCCAAAATAGCTAAAGACAACGGCTTCACCGACTACACCGTCATCTGGGATCATCCCAATAATTCCGACCTCAAAAAGCAGCGTCAGAGTCCCAACATCCTGCTCCCCGGCGATGAAGTCTATATCCCCGACATGGAACAAAAACAGGAATCCGGCGCCGCCGACAAGAAGCACACTTTCGCCGTCAACAAAAACATCCTAAAGCTCCGCCTGGTTCTCCAGGATATGTACGAAAAACCCGTCGCTGGCGCAAAATGCGCCTTGCTCATCGACGGCCAAGTCTACCAACTCACCACCGACAGCAATGGCAAGCTCGAGCAGGAAATTCCCCTCGACGCCAAACAAGGCACTCTCACCATCCGCGGCGATCAAACGCCTTTCGCCAATGACGTCATCCCCATCAAAATCGGCCACCTCGATCCCGTCGATGAAATCTCCGGCCAGGTCGGCCGCCTCAACAACCTTGGCTATTCCGCCGGCCCCCTCGAGGGCTCCGACGAAGACGCCTTCGAATCCGCCGTCGAAGAATTCCAGTGCGACAACAACCTCACCGTCGACGGCATTTGTGGCCCCCAAACCCAATCCACCCTCAAACAGGTGCACGGATGCTAGTTTCAACCCATCCGCCCGCATTAGTTTCGAATTCACGCGAGCGTCAACGAACCGAACATGTCAGACGATAACCAAGGCACGATCCACAGCGCATCCGAGGGAGCCTTAATCGGCTTATTCCCGCCTCCTCAACCCACGCAGCTTCTCGCCGCCCCCTCCACTTCCAGCGAACTCAACACCGCGCACCTCCGTCTCATCCCCATCGCCTGTTTCCGTTTGGAAGACATGCTCTTCCAATTCGATTCCTCTTTCGTCCTCCCGGAAGTCCAGGCTGAGATGACCTCTTTCTCCAATCTTCGCAAGACGGATCCCAGAGTCATGGGTGCACCCCTCACCATTTTCGGTCACGCCGACCCCTCCTATCTCGGCAATTTCGATCCCGGCAATTCCAATACGGCTGGTCCCGGCGACGACTACAACAAAAACCTCAGCGGTCGCCGCGCTATTGCCATCTACGCCGCGCTCGTCCGCGATCCCGCTTACTGGAACTTTCTCTACAGCACCCCTCTTGGTGGCGATTCCTGGGGCGCTACTGAGATCCAGATCATGCTCGACGCCCTCGGCCAGTCAGGCTCATCCTCTTTCGCCGGCTCTAGCCAAGGTTCTTCTTCCTCCGCGCAAAGTTCTCGAGCCCAGGACATCGCCAACGACTCCGGCCAGCGCCAGCAGTTATTCCTTCAATATATGAATTTTCTGTGCGGCGACGTAAAGCTCGACAAATCTGCCGACTTCCTCGCTCGCGGTGCTGGCACCGACCTGAAAGGCGACGTTCAAGGCTGCAGCCGCTTCAACCCCGTCATGCTTTTCAGCAGTGAAGACGAAGCCAGCTTCCAACAAGCGTGGGACAATCAAGACCAGCCCACTCTTCGCGGTGAACGCGATCCGCGCAATTCCATCAATCGCCGCGTGATGATCCTCGTTTTTCGCAAAGGCAGTCAGGTTCTCCCGACAAAGTGGCCCTGCCCGTCTTATAAAGCTGGGGTCACAGATTGCAAAAAACGCTTTTGGTCCAACGCCCAGGACCGCCGTTCCACTCACGATTCCGGTGCCGAGCGCAAATTCGAACTTACTCACGACACTTTCGCCTGCCGCTTTTACCAGCGCCTTTCAAACAACTCCCCTTGTCACCCCTCGGGACATATCCTCGCCATCTGGCTCCTCGATGATGACGGCCAGCGTCTTCCCATCGGCACCCCATACCGTCTTACCATGGCCTTACAAGTCCGCACCGGGAAACTGCGCCACAAGGGCTTGATCATCGAGGCCGCGCTCCAACTCGCCGATCAGGCCAACCTTGAGTGGGGAGTGATACAGCCCACACAGCCTAAGGCCAACCCCATCGATCGCTATCTGCGCGCCAGGGTTTTGCTCGACCAGCCCAACCATCCCTTTCTCTCCGACAACACTGCCATTCCGGATCCTCCTCAGGGCCTGTATCCCTCTCGCGCCATGATCGTTCTTGATACCGATCATTCCGTAGTCTCGGACCTGACCGTTATTCGAATCCGCTTGAACAATATGGGCTATCCGAAGCTGATCGAAGCCGCCTCCGATATCGATATTTTTCAGGACGACTACGATTATCTCGACCAGCAATTGCAGCAACTCGAGCTATCTCTTCGCGATGTTCATCGTGACGGTACGGAAATGCCCCTCGAACCACATACCACTCCTGACCCACCACCTCTAAAACTAGGAAAAGATGGCTTGCCGGTGCGTCAGTGCGGTCGTGAATAGCGCCCCATTGACGGAAGTCGCGGGAGGACTACAATGTTTTTTGCATCCGGAGCCAGGGAATGACAGGTACAACTACCACGACTACCACGAATCCCGGCCCCCCGACGAATATTCAAGCCGCCGGCACTGTTACTCCTCACTACCCGCCGTTTGTCGATACCGCCACCCATTCGGGCGACATCAGTTTCAACGGCACCAACGTTAAGCTCTGGACTTTTTCTTTTCTCGGTGTCAAATTCGGTGCGCCTTCCGGCGCCACTCCTGGCGTCAACGGCATCCTCGCCGACAAGCTGATCAAAGCGCAGCGCAATCTCTACAACTATGCCTGTCAGCAGAGCGGCGCTGCTTCCTTGACCGAGAAAGAGTTTGCCACCTGGTGTTGGCTCGGACAGGAGCCCGTCGGCAGCGACGCTTCCAATCTCTCTAAAATCGCCGGCCATATCGGCCTTAAGGATCTCAATCATTCCGGTAGCAAACACTTCAGTGGTTCGGCGATTGACATCAATCTTCTTTGTAATCCCTTTGTTGCTGGGCGCACTCCGCAACATGGCGTCTATGGAGAAACTCACAATACCTTCCCCGACAGTCTGCTTCAGCGTCTCGCAAATGTCTCTTCCGGCGAGCTTGCCGACTTCTCCAATGGCCAGGCCACTCCCGCTGTCGCTGCTCAAATAACGTCCGCAAAGCTCACTTTCTGGACTTCTCACATCTGGCAGCCCGCCATCGATGCCTTTGATCGTGCCTCCAACCTTTTCTTGGGGCAGGCCGCCGACCTTCATGACGTGGCCTCCGCTTCGGATCGTTTCACCAATATCAAAGCCAACTATGACCGTTTCGCGCGCGTCAGCTTGGCTCTCAAGAATTACTTTGGCCTCGTCTACGGATTTGGGCCCAAAATTTTTCCGCATGCCGGTACCGTTTCCGTAGGCACCTTTGTTGGCCAGATTCAGGCTGGACTATCGCAAGGCTGGATTCCGCCCGGTTCATCGGATCCTTCCGGCGTTGCTCTTTCTACCTACACCACCGCCCAACCCACTAATCCTCAGCGATTCATGCAGCGGATTCAGGATGACCACGCCGCCGTGGAACTCGTCACTGTCATCGGCTCCTGCCAGATCAGCGCCACCGGTGTAGTCACCGCTCCTACCACTCGCGACCCTTGCCTCGGTTTCGTCAATTTCCGCCCGGAAGTCGTCGCTGAGCTTGCCGGCGACTTCAATTCCACCCCCGCGTCTGTCCTTCGCGGGCAGCAACTTCGTTGGGGTTGTTGCATGTTTGGGCCTGGTCCCGACGCTAGCGGCGACGTCATGCATTTCGATCTGACGACTCATTTCGGAACAGGTGGCGTAGTTCCAAATAATGTCAATAAACAACCTGGTACTTAGTTCCCCTGCCGCCGGTGCTTCCCCAACCCGTAAGCCAGTCTCAGCAACTATGCCCACCACATTGCCGGGAACGACCTACGCCGGGGCTGTGATATAAAACTCTCTCACTTCTCCTGGATTAAAATCTCGGGCTGATCAGGGTGCTACACGAACAATGTGGAACGACGCTTTCGCAACGCTTCAAGATCGAGTGGCTCCTTTACGCTCCAGCGTTGTGGCACTATACCCTTGATCCATTCCGTTGTATAAAGCGCGGTGCATCCTTTGCGATCCCCCGGTTGCTCAAATGAACGTTACCGACGATCGGCTCTTCCGCATCGTGACACACCTGCGTGAACGGAATTGAAAACAAATGACCGTAGCAACGCCTCGTTCGAACCTCGGCCGTCAGGTGTTTGGAGTAGCGGCTCTGGCCTTTGGTCTCATCACGCTGGCCTGGCACGACTACAACGACCGGCATCAACTGCGTTACATTGTCTACGCCGCAGCCGCCGCCCTGATCTTCGGTGGCGCGGCGATTCAGTTCCGTCGGACCGCGAAAACCGGCGCAGCCGTCCTTGGTGCGGCTTATCTTGTCTTCGTCCTACTGTGCGTGCCAGGAATCGTCGCTGCGCCGCAGATCTACAATAGCTGGGGCAACTTCTTCGAGCAGTTCTCTCTCTTGACCGGAGCGGCGATCGTATATGCGCGCTTGTCATCGGCATGGTCACGGGAAACGCTTCATCGGATCGGCCGCATTCTTTTGGGCATTTGTGCCACTTCCTTTGCCCTCGAACAGGCGTTTTATCTTCACGCTACCGCCAATCTTGTTCCGAAGTGGCTTCCGCCAAGCCAGATGTTTTGGGCGGTAACGACGACTGTCTTGTTCGCACTCGCGGCTGTAGCTCTTCTTACGAATCGAATGGCGCTTCTCGCGACTCGCCTACTGACAATGATGGTCGTGATCTTTGGGCTACTGGTGTGGGTACCGTTGGTTCTTGCGGATCCCCACAATCACGCTAATTGGAGCGAAAACGCCGAGACCTTCGCGATTGCCGGAGCAGCATGGATTCTCGCTGATCTCCTCGGCGAGTATCGGCTTAATGACCATCGCCCGCGATGACGGGAGGTGGGCCGGCTCACGTGAGGTATTCCGTTCAAGACTATATCCGGAGGATTGATCGCTCATCGACGGGTCATTGAACATTCCAGAATTTCATCCCAGCTGGTAATTGTCCCGTAACCGGACCAGTCCTTTTTCGGGCGATTCCAGTTGTCCGTTGATCAGACCTTTGGAGCGTAGTGTTTTTCGAGATTGATTCCACACCAAGGACAGAAATGAATCCGAACGCCGCCTTCAGCGTTGTCTGGGGGCTGTTTGCCAGAGGGATAGAACATCAAAAGGGAAAGAAATCCCCTTTTCGCTCGCCAAACTAACGTCGCTAGAAACCCGTCGCTTGCGGGAGCATTGGATGCGTGGGACGCAAACTCCTGACAACACCAATTTCTGTTCACGATGCGAATGTTAACGCCGAACACGCACAGGATTAAGCAAAATTACTGGTGGACAATTCGGACCAAGTTTTCGGTTGATGCCATAACGACGACGGCCTCGCGACGGTCCGCGTAGAAGGAGCAAGCTTGCGGGCGTGCCGGAGCACGGCTGCTGATGACCTACCCGGTAGTGGGACCAGTCACGGCCGATGTTAGCGTGTTGCGAGATCAGATTTAGTACAACGGGTTCTGTCGTCGCGGACAGAAGCAACAGAAAAGCGGTGCAAAGGCCGGCGCCGTTAGAGATACGGCGTTAATCGTTCAAGTGACTGATTCGTTGAGTTTGCTGCGGACTAACTGGACGTCCAAATCGCAGTCGTTTACGCTTGCCATATGGAAACCCGGTCAGCCAAGCTGGATGTTTTCGCGACCAACGGGAGAAAGGGTCTATTCGCCGTCGTATCGATCGCTAAGGACGAGATGCTGATCGACTTGAACGGGGAAGAAACCTTGTCGTCACCCACCAGAAGGTCTTTGCAGATCGGCGAAGGAAAGCATGCATTCGGAGGGGAAGAGACGGTCGGCTACCTAAACCATGGCTGCGAACCCAATGTCTTCCTGGATTTCAGCTGCCTGTGTGTAAGGGCTCTCAAGGACATCCGAGCAGGCGAAGAAGTTAAGATCAATTACGCCGCCACAGAGTATGAAATGCATGATGGTTTTCACTGTAATTGTGGTTCGCTGGCATGTCTGCGGATGATAAGAGGCTTCAAGTTCCTAACCCGGGATCAACAGCTCAAGCTGAAGCCATATTTAGCTCCCTATCTCCTAAGAAGGTTGGACGAAGAAACCTAGCAGGATCGGTATCTGCCCTGCCCTCTACCAACGTGCGAGAACTCGCGCTATGGACGTGGCGAGGGAACGGCGGAAGAATCTTTAGTCGGGAGCGTTACCCGGCGGGACCCCGGAGTTTATGTCCGGAGAATGAGCGAGGAGGAATTGTTTCAAAACGGCCGGATCCGCAGCGCCATACTCGTCTACGCCTCGCATCGACCAGGGTGCAGCGCCCGCCAATCTAGCAGTGTAAGCGTCCTCAAGAGCGTTGGTCATAAATCCGGCGCTTCCCGTCACATTAGCCGGGATCTCACCGAGCCATACTGGTCGATTGAGGCCTGAAGGAAGGTCTGGCAAAACCTCGTCGAGGGTCCGGTCGTCCTCTGTTCCGGGATAGTAATGGAATTGATAGAAATCCAGACCTACATTCTGCCAGTAGGCGACCCACTTGGCTCGCGCCGAGCCGAGTGTGACATATTGCGCCAAGGCGTATTGCTGTGCCGCAGTGGTGACTTGCGTCACGAAGCGCGTGAAGTCCTCTAGTGATACGGGGTCTAAGACTCTGCCGTTTATTTGCCGTGGGTTGGGCGGGTTACCATCCATTGTGAGCGCCCACTCAGGTTCATTCGCCACATCATAAGCAATCACCGAATCGTTGTTCGCATACCGTTGAAACAGCGGCACGAAAACATTTCTAACCAGCTCGTCTTGCAGAGTGGGACTCTGCAGGATATAAGACTTTCCCCCGCTAACGTGGTCTTGAGCCTGTTCAAACATCCAATCGAATGAAATCAGCACGAACATGATCTTGATGCCATGCGCAGCGGCAATCCCGATGGCCGCGTCTATATCGCGAAAGGTCACTTCATCAAGTCCGGTGGGACTTCCCGTGGCGGCGTCGTAGGTGATGCCGGCACGGCCGTCGAAGAACAGAAACCAACGAGCCACGTTCACCCCAGAGGCCTGCATGGTATGAAACGCAGCGCGCAATTCATCACTTGAAAGAGGTGCGCTCGGTTGGGGCGGACTAAGGGATCCGATGCCGTATGACCCGTATGCGTTCTCGCCGAAATCGTTACCGCAGTTGATCCAAGGGAGGTTTGCTCCGAGCAACCACCCGTTATTCCCATTGATAGTGATTCGGGTGGATCCGGCCAGATCAGGTTTGGGGATGGGCATAAATAGCTTGACTGTCGAATCGTTGGCTTGGCAGCACCGCCGTGATTGACTTTCGACCAAGCGAGACTTATCGACGTGACGTAAGAGTCTCTGCTAAGACTTGGCGCGGACACTGTCGCCCGGCGTCGGATCATACTACAGACGACACGTAACGGCAGAAGCGTACACGAAGCGGGCGGAAGCGGCGGGATTTTTTCAGAGTCGGAGTTCACTGGCCAGTTCCTACTTCTTGGAAGGCTCGACAACATCAACGAGTCTGGCCGCTTCCGCCCAACGAGTGATGGGTGGCCGCGCTCCGTAAATTCCTGGCAGATAACTCGTAACTTAGCGCCAGAAGCGATGCGTTTGTCGCACGTCAGCGTCTAGTGCGCGAGGGGATCGGGACGAAGCTGGAAATGTAAGACCTTGCTGGTCGTTCCTTTACCACCTTCTGCGTGAAAAGGAGTTCGCGTGCCGTAGGTAGCCCACAACCCCTTGCCCTTCCAACCAGCCTTCGGATCGTCGATCCGGCCGTCCATCCCTTTCGCGTAGAATCCCATGGGATACGGGACACGAAGCACAACAAACTTCCCGCTGTCGGGCAACAGCGCAAGTAGCGCGTCATTTCCGTTGCCGGTGGCAATCGGCACGTTCTTTCCGAGTCCCAAAGTGTCGAATTGATCCACCCAATCGTAATAACTGGCCTCGGCGCTTCCTGGATCGGTAACCCCCTGCAATTGCGGTCCCGGTAGTGGATACAGCGTCCAACCCTCAGGGCAATGTTGTCCTGTCGCAGTTGGCCCGTTTAGCGGCCCTTTGCACTTGCGGCGGTCGAAGCTCGCCAAATGACCGCTGGCAATGACCGTCCACACAACACCATTGCGATCGATGTCCAGCCCGCGCGGCGAGAACCCGTGCACAGGCGCATTTGGATTGTTCCATGGCAGTTCGTAGATTTCTGCAAGAGCGGTTGCCGGGGGATTTGGTCCAGGGTTCAACCGAACGACCGCACCTGGGAATCCCAGGACCGTTCCCCAGATCGACCCATCGACTGGACTCACCGTGACACCGTAGAAAGCGGCGTCGATCCGCTTGTCCTTAGTGGGATCGATGGGCTGATCAGGCTCCACATACTCATCGCGTTTTCCGTTTGCATTGGTGTCGAGGATAAGTGCCGTCCAGCCCTGCGACTTCTCTTCATCGTGGGTTTCGTCGAACATCTTTGTATTCAGCCAACCTACCGCTCCTCCGCCGCCACCGCTGCTCGTCCACAATGTATTGTTTCGATCCTCGGCAAACACTAGATGATGCGTACCAAAACAGGTGTTAATGAGCGTGACCTGCTTGGTCTTTGGATCGTACACAGCGAGTTGCCGGCCACTCGTTTTGAGGGGGAATAAGACTGCCGAAGGGTGGCTCGAGCCTACTTCGCAGAACGCTGGATTTTCGCTCGGGCGGATTCTGGAGGTAATCCACACTCGCCCCTGGGCATCAAACATCGGGTTGTGGACATTGGCTTGGCTATGCCAGATGGCTTCGTCCCCCCAATACGGCGAAGGCGCCGCGATCTTGTCGTCTGCGCTCGATGGCGTCTTCGGGTCGCGAACCGGCACCGTAACCTGGCTGGCCACAGCGCCCACTGGGTCGAGGACCGGCAGATAATCAACGCTGAGTTCGCCGGCACCGTAGATTGCTCCGTTGGCGTTCAGCATAGGATTGCGCTTGTCCGTGGAGATCTCATCGTGCAGATATGCCTTAGCACCGGCCCAGTCCCACTCGGTAATGACGATGTTTCGCTCGGCACCTTGCGGTCTCGGAGGTGTGGGCGGCAATTCGCCGGCAGCGATGCGGTCGGTCCAGTCCGCGAACATGGGCAAGGCTCGCTCTGGGCCCAGCTGGCCGAGGCCGCCGACCATATTGTTGCCGGCTTGTCCCGAGAGTATGCGTCGCGCCCAGGCCGCGGTCGATGAGTCGAAATGGCCCAAGTTCTTGGGAATCTCGTGCGTGGCCTTGTCTCCCACTTGATGGCATGACCAGCAGCTATCGGTCTTTAACACATGCAGCCATTGGCCCTGGCTTTTCATGTTTTCCGGGATGCCGTTGCCTTTGGGCCCGGTGCCGGGGAACTCGCTTTTGTCCGGCACACGAAGCAAGGAAAACCAATAAATGGCCGGGTAGTATTCCGCTGCGGCACGGGGGTTCGGAGCCACCGCCGCAGTCAGATTGACGGCCTTGCCAGGCACCGCCTGCTCCGGCGGGGAATCCACGAGCCCGTAGCCGCGCACCCATACTTTGTAGCTCGCCTTGGGAAGCTGCGGCAGTAGATAGCGCCCGCTATCATCAGTAACGACAATTTTCACGAATTTGGTCGGTAGGTCAGTCGTTTCCGCGATCACCCAAACGCCCGCCTCCGGGCCCTTGGTGCTGGTGACCACGCCGCCGATGTCATCGTCGCCGATCATGATCGCTTCTCCAGAGGACCGCTGCACGGTCAGCCCGCTTAAGGAGAGTAATAGGATTACGGCTGTAGCGATCAGCGGATACAACACTCTGTTCGTCATGAAGTTCATCTCCCGTGGGACCGAATGAGGGCGACATTCCTCGCCGAGTGGCAATTGGGATCTTCCAACCTCAGAAATAAATCGCGGTCGAATCGTAAGCACGCCGAATCGAGTTGTCAATTGGCTCTATTTGGCGAAAGAAATTCGCACTCGCAACTCCTGGGGCCGCATAAACTGAAGGCACAACATGGACCACGGACCGTTTCCGTGGAGGAGTAATAGGCCGGTCACAAAGGCTCGGGTTCGCCTCTGGGCGATGACGGGGTATCCGCAAGTAACCGAATTACTTCCGGCTTGCTCCGATCCGAGTTACTCCATTGCTGTCCCGAAGTCCCGTTCGGGGTAATGTCGTGGTGCTGAATGCTGCTCGCCCGGCGATCTCTGAAGTGCCGTTTTGGGAGACGCTTTGCTGCTAGGCTACAATTGGCGCCTGCGCGACGCCGGCGAGGCCAAACACGCGCTGATAGCGCTGAATTTCTTCGGAGGGACCCAGCGCCTTTTGAAAGTTGTCGGAAAGCTTCGCTGCCGGCTTGCCATCGGCGTCGTTGAGCTTGCACACCAGGTTTACTGGATCGAAGCTGCTTCCGCCCTGAGGATTGCAGTTGCGGAAGTCATTGGTCAGCAACGTGCCCCAACCTGCGCTGAAACGGATGCGCCGTTCGGGAATCCATTTTCGCGCATCGAGGAAGTCGCTTGCTTTCCTAAAATCAGTACGAGAAGCGGCGTTGCGAATCGTCCCGGAAAAACAGGCATGCAGTCCCAGAATCGTGTCCACATCGAGAGAATCGGAAGCAATGAACAGTTTTTGCCGCGGATCACGATTTCTCTGACTAAGCCACGCAATGTATTCGTTACCGGCAAGGAAAGGATCTTTGCTGTCCGCGCGCTGCCCGGTCCAGTCCGCCGCCCAATCCGGAGCATTGCGGAGAAACTGGGTCGTGCCAAAAGTGTCTGGAAGCAGGATGAGCAACTCGCCTTGGTAGGTCTGTTGCCAGATCTCCAGCAAGCGGTATTGCGCGCTCTTCAGTTCTTCATCGTCCTTGGCCATCGCCGCCAAGGCCATAGGCAATTCATGCGCGTTTGTGCCGATCGCCTCCAAGTCGTGTTTATACGCGAGATAGGTATTCGAGGTGCCGGTAAAGCTGCTGCCGAGCACATCGCTCATGGCTTTTACTACGTACTCCTGCCACAAGAAGCTGTGCCGCCGCCGCGTTCCAAAATCGCTCACTCTCAATTCCGGCGTGCCGCGTAGTCGGTCCATTTTCTCCCAGAGTTTGGTCTTGGCGCGGGAATAGAGAATGTCGAGCTCGAATTCACTGAGACGCTTGAGGCTGGCGCGCGTCTTCAGTTCGCTGATGGCCGAGAGCGCATGAATCTCCCACAGCGTCGTTTCTGTCCAAAGGCCGCGAAAGGAGAGGGAGAACTGGCCGTCTTGCGTAGACAACTCGTAGTCTGAAAGGCGGAAGTCGCGTTCGAGCCATTCGAGGAAAGCAGGTTCAAAGATGCCGCGGCGTCCATAGAAAGTGTTGCCCGCGAGCCAGATCAGCTCGGACTTATGGAAGCGCAATTTCTTGGTTTGTTCCAACTGGGCGCGAAGCTCCTCGACTTCGATCACATCGGCGAGACGCAGGTCGGCGGACCGGTTGATAAGCGAAAACGAAGCGGTGGTTTTGGGGAACTGCTTCCAGATGAACTGGAGCATCAGGAGCTTGTAAAAATCGGTGTCGAGCAGAGACCGCGTAATCGGGTCCAGCTCCCAGTTGTGGTCATGGGCGCGCCGTGCGAGGTTGATGATCACGATGTCACCACTTTACCTCACAGCGAGCGTTCTTCAGAAACAGGCCCGATGGCATCGATCAGTAGGATGGTCCGTGTGCGACGCGAATCCGCAACTCCGGGGGTTGAACCGGCTCAACCGCAGTCAGCTGCAAAAGCGGCGGTAGCGGTTGGAACGACCGGATGGCCAAGTCAAAGGTACAGTGTCGACAGAGAACTGCCGCGAATCGACACTTCGTAGAGAATTCACCAAGCTGAAACGGTTGCTGGCGGACAATCCGCTTTCCAGGTCCGCGCATCTTCGATCGCTTTTCAGGGTGTCAGAATTGTCCGCCAACTACGGTCGTCTCCAGCGTGCCTAACGCAATGACGCGCTCATTTTTATTGTTCGTTCCCGGGCGGGGGCTTGCAAGTTTGCGTTAGTCGCTATAATGTTAGCGTGACTATCGAAAATGCCAGCCGCGCAGCCCTGAGCGGCGAACCATTCAGGAGGAATCATTTCATGCGTCGCGCAAAAACTGCCGCGAGAAGATCGCCATTGCCGGCGCATGGGAGTACCAACAACGGCGAGGCTTCTGACAACGGGCGCGAGCGCCCCACCTCCGGGAAGGAGCCTACGGCGGGGCTTCGCGAACGCAAGAAAGCACGGCTTCGCCAGCAGATTGTCGAAACGGCTCTGCATCTTTTTCGCCAGCGCGGCTACGAAAACACGCGCATCGACGATATCGTACACACTCTGGAAATCAGCCAGCCGACGTTTTTCCGCTACTTCCCCAGCAAAGATGCGGTATTGCGCGAAGTCGGGCGACGGGCCTTTGCTCGCCAGGCCGAGAGTCTCAAGTCCGAGTTGTCTACCAAAGCCACCACGGAGCAACGCCTCCGGCGATTTTACGAAACTCTGGGAAACACCACGGAGGTGGGGCGGCCGCTCTGGCAGGCCGTAATTCTCGCTGGCGCGATGGATCCCGTACGTTCGCCGGAGTTGCGGGGCGCTGAGGCGGCCACGGTCAGCCTTCTCCGCGAAATTATCGCCGAAGGCCAAAAAAATGGCGAGATCACGCAGGATTTTCCGGTCGTTCATCTCGCCGAATTCATGGAGGGGCTCTTCAATACCGTCGTCCGGCAATGGGCCGTGGATCTGACGGGACCTCACAAACTCACGGAGCGGGTGCGCAACGCCGTCGAATTTTTCTTGCGCGGCGCCAAGCCCTAATCGGCAGCGGGAAATCACTTCCGGTCTCTCTCAGAATCAAAGGAGCCCATTCCGTTGTGCGAAGGCCTTGAATCACGCATCCCCAATCCATTGAGGCAGACACCATGAAAGCCGCAGTGCTCAACGAATTCAAAACGCCGCTGCGCATCGAAGACGTCGATCAACCGCAGCCCGACGCGCAGGAAGTGCTCGTCGAAGTCGAAGCCTGCGGCGTCTGCCATTCGGATTTGCACGTGGCCGATGGCGATTGGCCGCAGCTCGTCCCGATCACCAAGAGGCCTTTGATCCTGGGACATGAAATCGCCGGCCGCGTCGTGGAAAAAGGCGCGTCCGTCCATCAATTGGAAGTTGGTGACCGCGTGGGCGTGCCGTGGGTGTACTGGACCTGCGGCGAATGCGATTTCTGCCGTGAAGGCAACGAGAATCTCTGCGTCAAACAAAAAATTACCGGTGTCACCGTCGACGGCGGATACGCCGAGTTCGTCAAGGTGCCCGCGAGCCATGCCACAAGAATTCCCGACGGACTCTCCTCTGTCGACGCCGCGCCACTTTTCTGTGCGGGAGTCACCGTCTACCGTGCCCTGAAACACGCCAAAATCCAGCCAGGCCAGCGTTTGGCGGTCTTTGGCGTCGGCGGCCTGGGTCACTTGGCGGTGCAAATTGGGCTGGGTCTGGGGGCCATCGTCACGGCCATTGATGTTTTCGACGAGAAACTCGCACATGCCAAATCGCTGGGTGCCTCCGCCACGCTGAACGCGGCGACCACAAATGTAGTCAAAGAACTGCGGCGCACGGGCGGCGTTCATACGGCGCTGGTCACCTCCGCCTCGAAAAAAGCTTACGACACGGCTTTTCCCTGCGTCAGGCCCACCGGGATGCTCCTCGTAGTCGGCCTGCCTTCGGAGTCTCTTTGTTTTCCGCCCATTCTGATGGCGGCAACAGAGGTGCGCATCCAGGCTTCTTCTGTCGGAACACGAGGGGACTTAGAAGAGGTCCTGGCTTTGGGCGCCGCGGGTAAAGTTCGCTGCCAGACCGCCACCCGCCCACTGGCCCAAGTCAACGAAGTCCTGGAGCAATTGCGGCACGGCCAAGTCTCGGGCCGGATCGTACTCGTACCCCGCTGAGCCTGGCGTCGCGGCCGGTCCCTGGTTCAGCAGTGACTGCGGTACCTCTGCGCGGGCATTCGGGCCGCCTTCCCTATACCCTCAGAACCCCTCCCTCGGTCCGGCCAAAAGCCCGTGGGCCCACCTGGACTGGCTATCTGTGGTTTCGTCTTGACGTTAGTCAATATTATGTGATACGGACAATCATAATTTTGGATGCATCCGTCGGGGGCATGGGGTCCTTGCGTTTCTAAAGGATGACGTTGAGTCTCCTGCAGCACCTCCATGCAAATTTGCCATGCTTGGCATAAGCCGGCAGCGGGCCAGGTAACACCGATCGTGGCGGGCCCACTCGGAGACTCGCTGCGGAGAGCGGAGCGGAATTGGTTCGATTTGGTAACAGCTCGGTGATTTGTTCGCTGAACCAGGAGGACTTATGAGGGCAACTTTACTTGCTGGCGCATTTCTGTCGTTGGCGTGCTTGCTGCCTGCAAACAGTGTGACGCACGCCCAGGGCACCGGCACATCGGGAGAGATCCGGGGGACGGTGACCGACCCCACTGGCGGGACAGTTCCGAAAGCCACCGTGACGGTCGAAGACTCCGAGAAAGGAATCCGCCGGACCGTGGTGACGGAGACCGATGGTGAGTATCGCATGACGGGGCTCCCACCATCCTCGTACAGCGTGGCCGTGGAGACCTCCGGCTTCCAGAAGGAAATCCGGAAGGATGTAGTCGTCAACGTTGGACAGACAGTTATTCTCGATTTTCATTTGCAGTTGGCGTCGGCCACAGCCCAGGTGGAAGTGACGGGGGAATTGCCGGTGGTGGAAACCGAGAGAGGGAGTCAGGCGGATACGCTGACGCAGGAGGATATCGCCAACCTCCCTATCGATCGGCGCGATTATCTGACCTTCACGCTCTTGACTCCGGGGGTTTCGAATTCCACGCGGCTGGCTTCCGACCAGGATTTTCGAGTGAAATCAACCCCGCAGAGCGGCCTTTCGTTTTATGGCAGCAATGGCCGCGGCAACAGCATCACCGTTGACGGTGGGGAAGCCAATGATGACGCGGGCGGAGTGCGTCTCACACTCAGCCAGGATGCTGTCCAGGAGTTTCAAGTCAACCGCAGCAATTACACCGCGGAGCTCGGCGGCGCGAGCGGCGCAACGATTAACATCGTCTCGAAATCCGGCACCAACGAATTGCACGGAAGTCTTTATGGGTATTTCCGCAATGACGCGATGGACGCCGCTGACCCGTTTGCCCGTACGCAGGCACTGGCGCCGGGTGCGATTTTCGATCCGACGCAGCAGGACATTAACAGCGTCAATACGAAGAATGCCTTGACCCGCTATCAGTTTGGCGGCTCGGCGGGCTTCCCGATCACGAAAGACAAGTCCTTTCTGTTCGTTTCCTTCGAAGGGTTGCTCCAAGACGCGCAGAATTCCGTTCCGATCCTGACCAGCACGAGTCTTCTCCGACCGACGGCTGCGCAAGATGCGATTATCGCTGGATTGACGGCGCAAGGAGGCACTCTGGTAACCTGCTTCGCAGGCATGCCACAAATTCCGGCAGCTTTCTGCGCCGGGGCACTCGCTAGCGGTTTGACGGTCAGCCAATCCACAGGGCTTTCGCAGATTCAAAACGGGCTGAATGGTTTCCTGGTGGGCGCCCTGGAGTCAAACGGCGGGCTGTTCCCTTACAACACCCGAGAGTACCTGGCGTCTGGGAGGTTCGATCACCGATTCAGCGATGCGAACCAGATAAGCGTCACTTACAGGTATGGGCATGATCGCGAGGAAAATCCCGACGTGCAATCGCTAACGGGCTTTTCGGCGGGCAGTGCAGTTCGCGCCTATGACGACAACATTTTGGCCGCTTTTTATCATCAGTTCAGCGCCACCGCTCAGAACGAACTCCGGTTGCAATTTGACTTCTATAACACCGGCGTAATTCCAAACGAACCTGGGGAAGCCGGACTTCAAATCCCCGGCTTTGTGAATAATTTGGGAACGAACATCTTTTTGCCTGAATCCAGCATTACGCGCAGATATGAAATCGCGGACAACTTCACGCTGGTTCGCGGGCACCATACTTTCAAATTCGGAGGTTCCGAGCTGCTTCGCGGCAACCATACGGAATCGCACACGTTCTTCCCGGGGCGTTTCGTGTTTAGTTCCTTGCCTGGCGGTGCGATTAGCCCGCAGCTGGCGAGTACCAGTATAACTTCGCTGCAAGCGGCTTCGTTTGGTATTCCGGTCGTTTTCCAGCAGGGCTTCGGCAATCCAGTCTACCCGTATTACACAAGGCCGTTCACGGCGGGCTACTTTCAGGATACTTGGCAGATCCGGCCCAATCTGACCTTGAATCTCGGCCTTCGCTATGAGCTTGACACACAGTACGCTCCGTTGAACACATACAAAAAAGATTTTGGCCCTCGCGTCTCCTTCGCCTGGGATCCGTTCGGCAACCACAAGACGGTCATTCGTGGCGGCTACGGGATCTTTTACGCACCGATCTACGACCAGATTACGTCTGTGGATTACTCCCTCGGAGTTCGGAACGCGAACAACAGCTCGGTGGGAAACACGACGAATGCGGGGCAAGTGAACAACCTGGACGCCATTTGCGGATTTTCCGGATTCCCCGGCACCATTTTCCCGGGTAACGGAAGCAGTCCCTGCAATCGCGAAATCTCCATTTACATCGTTCCAATCCAGGGAGTCCCGGGCGGCGCCGCAAATCTGAGTGCCCCGGGAGTCTTCCAGACGCTATTCGCTGAGGGGGCGATCTCTTGCACGACACCGCCTCCGGGGAGCAGCGCTTGCATTACCCCTGCCTTGCTCGGGCAGCCTGGGCTGGGGCTGAATGTCGCCAATAGCGGTCCCCTTGGTCCGCTTCAAGTGGTTTTCGTCGACCAGCCTAATTTTAGACCGCCATATTCGCAGCAGGCCGAGTTTGGAATTGAGCGCGAGATTGTTCCGGGACTCTCTATCTCCGCCAGTTACATCTACTCTCATACCATCGGCCTCCCCACCGCCATTGACACCAATCTGCTGCCAGCGCCACTTAGCACCATTCCGCTGGCCAACGGGAAAACTGTCTCCTACCGGAACTGGAATCCTAGCGCGGGCACCCCGGGCGACCCAGATCCGCTGGGCGGCACGGAGTTCCCCGGGGGAGTCTCGCCATGCGCCAATCCTTTCAAGTGCTTTGTGAATCCGTTTATCGTGCAAAACAACGAATACGCTTCCGTCGGTGCCGCCCTTTACCAAGCCGGAATTCTAGAAATCAAGAAGCGCTTCAGCAATCATTTTTCCGTGTTTGGCAATTACACCTATAGCAAAGGATTCGACACGGGTACTGATTTTAACAGCGATTATGGCCCGCAAGATCCGACCAACCTGGGCGCCGACCGCGGACTTTCCGAATTTGATCAGCGTCATAAGGTCGTGATGGCCGGCGTAATTGACAGCCCTTGGACGAATGCTGTCCTTGCCGGTTTTCAGTTGGCCCCCATTTTTACCTACAATAGCGGGCATCCGTTCAACTTGCTGGCGGGGGGCGAAGTCAACGGCGACAATCACACCACGAACGAACGCCCCATCGGCGCCGGCCGCGACACTGGACTTGGCCCGAGTTACACCAATTTCGACATGCGCCTGAGCTGGCAACATAAACTTGGCGAAAAGGCCAGAGTGCAACTTACAGCGGAGGGCTTCAACATCGCCAACCATACCAACTTCGCAAGCGTGAACAACGTGGTGAATCCACTCTTTGGCATTCAAACAGGGTCAACTGTTTGCCCGGTCGCCGGTACCTGCACTACTGGTAACGCCAGTTTTGACGTTCACGGGAGCGCAGCTCTCTCTCCAAGCCAGCCGCTTGGCTTTACTTCCGCTTTTCCCAAGCGTCAAATTCAGCTAGGGCTGCGCTTCATGTTCTAAATGCCGCGGATGAGGGACGGTGGCACGCGAGAGGTGCTGCCGGCGAATTCGTGCTGGCAAACCGTTACGCCGATGTATGGAGGGTTTTGGAACACTCAACTCTTGTCCCCAGACTTAAGGTAGGGAGGGTTTTTTATGCAGCGGATAGCGAAGCACGTAGTCCTCTTTCTTGCGTTGGTGCCACTGGTCGTTCTCTCCTTTGCAGGCACGGCCCGAGCGCAGGCCGGTGTTACGACTCGCCTGGGGACGCTGGATGATGGCGCGACCTATCTAATGGAGGTCCCGGCAAATTGGAACGGCACCTTATTTCTCTACAGTCATGGCTATGTGGTTCCTGGCACTAACAACCCGGCGCGTGATGTCGGTGATCCCGTCACGCGTCAATTCATGCTCGCCAGCGGTTACGCGTTGGCCGGCTCTTCCTACGCCACTACCGGATGGGCGATTCATGAAGCTCTGTCCGACCAAATCGCCGTTCTTGACCTGTTCAAAAAAATGGTCGGGCGGCCGAAAAGGACGATTGCGTGGGGGCACTCGCTAGGCGGAATCATCACCGCTGGCCTCATCCAACGCAACCCCGAACGCTTTGACGCCGCGCTGCCCATGTGCGGAGTGCTGTCTGGCGGCGTCGCCACATGGAACACCGCGCTGGATGCCGCGTTTGCCTTCCAGACGCTGCTGGCGCCTGGCGCGGGCCTCCAAGTCGTCAATATTGCAGACCCCCTTGCAAATCTCACGCTCGCGGAAGAAGCGCTGGTGGGGGCGCAGGGTACACCTCAAGGTAAAGCGCGGATAGCCCTCGTCGGTGCTCTGGGTGACTTGCCTGGATGGTTCCTTCCACTCTCGCCAGAGCCCGCCTTGGACGATTTTAGCTTACAAGAGGCCAACCAGTTCACCTGGGACCAACAAGTGGACTTTCCATTTGCTTTTGCGTTTCGCGCGGAACTTGAGGCGCGCGCAGGAGGCAATGTCTCCTGGAATACCGGAGTCGATTACCGGAAACAGTTGGAGCGCTCGATTGGGCGCGAGCAGGTTCGCGCGCTCTACCAGCAGGCCGGCCTCGATCTCGACGCCGATCTAGATACGCTGAACGATACCGCGCGAATCAGCGCCGATCCCGAGGCCGTTCATTACCTCGAGAGAAATATTATCTTCGACGGCCAAATCCATATTCCCGTGCTGACGCTGCATACCAAGGGCGATGGATTGGTGGTGGTTCAAAATGAAAGCGCCTACAAGAACGTTGTCGATGAGGCGGGCAACGGTGAATTCCTGCGGCGCACGTTTGTCGAACGTGCCGGACACTGTGCCTTCACCCCCGCGGAAACCATCGCCGCCGTTCAGAAGCTCATCAACCGCTTGGATACGGGAAGATGGCACGACCTCGATGCCACCGAACTGAACCATGCCGCGGCAGCTCAGGGACTTTTTTTCAACGTCTTCGTCATTTTAGACGCAAACGACAACATCGTTGCCCTCATTCCTACTCCGCCGGCGTACATCGAATTGGAACCCAGCCCGTACCTTCGCCCGTTTGACGCGCCCTCGAGAGACTGCGATCGAGGATTTCCGTGCGGCAATGCGTTCTTGCGGTTTAACCAACACTAAGCGAACCATCCTCGTGCCGCGGCCTCCCGAGCTTCGGAGTGGCAGAGCACTGTTGAACAATAGCGTTAGTATCTAACATATGATATAAACACTCGCCACGCGCCATGCGCTGCGGGACAGTCCGTAATCCCGCAAAAAGCACGGAGCGCGGTTCATGCTCCAAAAAGCGAAGGAGTCGGATTCATGGATCTAAACCTAAGCGCCGAAGAGCTGGCCTTTCGCGACGAACTCCGCGCGTGGCTCGCTTCGCATGTCCCCAAGGACTGGGAACAGTGGCGCGAAAAGCCCATGGAAGAGTCCTTTCCCTATCTCCGCGCCTGGCAGCAAAAACTTCAGGAGGGCCGCTGGGCAGCCGTCTCGTGGCCCAAGGAATACGGGGGCCGTGGCGCCACGCTTATGCAGCAGGCCATATTTTGGGAAGAGATGGCGCGCGTCGAAGCCCCGCCCATGGCCAATTCTCTGGGCTTGGGACTCATCGGCCCCACCATCATTGCGTACGGCACGGAGGCGCAGAAAAAACGCTACATCCCGAAAATTCTGAGCGCCGAAGAAATCTGGTGCCAGGGCTTCTCGGAACCCAACGCTGGTTCCGATCTCGCCGGCCTGCAAACCGAAGCTCGTCTCGACGGCGGTCACTACATCGTGAACGGCCAAAAAGTCTGGACCAGCTATGGCTGGGTGGGCGACTGGTGCGAACTCGTCGTACGCACCGACGCGACCGCCGCCAAGCATAAAGGCCTGACCGTCCTTCTCGTGGACATGAAGTCGGCCGGCGTCGAAGTTCGTCCTCTCCGTCAAATGACCGGCGAATCCGAATTCAACGAGCTGTTCTTTCGCGACGTGCGCGTCCCCGCGGAAAACATCCTCGGCAAAGTGAATGATGGCTGGAACGTGGCGATGAGCACGCTGATGTACGAGCGCGGCTCCTACGGTGCGCGACTGCATCTCATTTTCAAGCGCTACATGACCCGCCTGATCGAACTCGCGCGCACCATCCAGCGCAACGGCCGCCCGGCCTCCGAAGATCCCGTCATTCGCCAGAAGCTAGCGCAATGCAGTGCGGAAATCGAGATCATGCGCTTCAATCAAATGCGCGCCTTCAGCCGCATCACCGCCACTGGCGTCCCAGGCCCGGAAGGCTCCATCCAGAAAATTTTCTGGAGCGAGCTGAACCAGCGCCTCCAGCAAATCGCGCAGGAGATTCTCGGCTCCTACGGTCAACTCCTCGGCGGAGACCCGCGGGCCATCGACAATGGCCTTTGGTCCTACGCCTACCTGCGCACGCGCGGAAACACGATCGAAGCCGGCACCAGCGAAGTGCAACGAAACATCATCGGGCATTTCGTTCTCGGTCTGCCCAGAAGCTACTAATCCAAACGCCGCGAAGGGACACGCCATGCAATTCGGTCTAAGTGAAAGCCAGGAATTCCTAAGAGACAGCGCTCGCAAATTCTTCGCCGGTGAATGCCCCAGTGCTGAAATGCGCCGCCTGATGGAAACAGATACCGCCTACGACCCCGCGTTCTGGTCAAAACTCGCCGAGCAAGGCTACACCGGCATCATTTTCCCGGAAGAGTACGGGGGAGTCGGTCTCGGCAAAGTCGAGCTCATGCTGCTAATGGAAGAGTCTGGTCGCGCGCTCTTGCCCGGCCCGTTTTTCTCCACCGTCGTTCTTGCCGGATCAGTTCTGGATGCCGTCGGCACGCCTGCTCACAAGAAACAATATCTCGAGCCCATCTGTCGCGGAGAAGTTCGCTCTACCGTCGCTCTTGTCGAAGAAAGCGCGAATTGGGACCCGAAATCTGTCGAAATGATCGCCACCGGCGGAAAACTCACCGGCAAAAAATTCTTCGTCTCGGACGCTGCCATCGCCGACTTCCTCATGGTCGTGGCTCGCGACGGCGTCTTCGTCGTGCACTCCAAGGCTCGCGGCCTGAAAATTACGCCCATGTCCGGGATGGATCTCACCCGCAAACTCTACGTCGTCGAATTCAGTGACACTCCAGCGGAAAAAATCGCCTCCGCCTCGAATCTCTCGCGCGCATTCGACATAGCTACCGCTGCGTTAGCCGCCGAACTAGTGGGCGGCATGCAGCGCACCCTCGACATCACCGTCGAATACGCCAAAACTCGAAAACAATTCGGCAAACCCATCGGCATGTTTCAAGCCGTCCAGCACCAGTGCGCCGACATGTACCTCGAAACAGAGAGCTCCCGCTCCGCTGTCTACTACGCTGGATGGGCGCTCGAAGAAAACGCACCAGACGCAGCCACCGCCGTTTCCATCGCCAAGATGTATGCCAGCGACGCCGCCCGCACCGTTGGCAACCGCGGCATCCAGATTCATGGCGGAATGGGTTTCACCTGGGAAAACGATGTGCACCTCTATTACCGCAGGGCAAAGGCCTCGGAAACGGCCTTCGGCGACGCCACATTCCATCGCGAGCGCATCGCCTCCATGGTGATCGATTCCGCCGGCATCTCCGCGAAAGGCGTCGTAAAAGTGCGCTCACAAAACGAGAGAAGCCTTGACCGCTAGCGTCTGTCGCAACCGGAGTCTCCATGTCCTTCGCTCGAAATAAAGGCGCCAGAATATATTGGGATGAACAAGGCTCGGGTGAACCTCTGTTACTCATCATGGGCCTCAGCTACCCCTCCTACATGTGGCATCGCAGCCGCCCTGTTCTCCGAAAGAGTTATCGCACCATAGCTCTCGACAATCGTGGCGTGGGCCAAAGCGATGTACCTCCGGGTATCTATTCCATCGCTTTGATGGCGTCTGACGCTGCTGCCGTCCTGGATGCGGCGGGCACCCAAAGCGCGCACGTATTCGGCGCTTCCATGGGGGGCATGATTGCTCAGGAATTTGCGCTTCAATATCCGCACCGCGTGCGTTCGCTGATTCTCGGCTCGACCGCTGCCGGCGGTCCGCATGCCGTACCAGCCCAACCGGAAGCCCTAGAAGCACTCGTTCGCCGCGACGTCACTCCAGAACAATCCAAGGAAGCCATCATCCCCTTCCTTTATGACCCCGCCACGCCACGCGAGCGCATCGACGAAGACATGGTCATCCGCATGAAGTGGTATCCCACTCCGCAGGGATATATGGGTCAGCTGCAAGGAATTTTCGGCTGGGAAGCCTCGAGCCGCCTCGCGCAGATCACGGCTCCTACTCTCGTCATTCACGGCGAATCCGACCGCCTCGTTCCACCCGCGAACGCCCGTCTCATCGCCGAACAAATTCCAAACGCTAAACTCGTCCTGATCCCTCATGCCGGCCACATTTTCGCGACCGACCAGCCCGCCGCAGCCCATCGGGCCATACTGGAGTTTCTAGCCGTCCAGCAACCTCGGGAGCAAACGACGTCGGCCCGGCCGATCGGCAAGCAGTGGGAACGGTTATTTAAAGAAGGCCTGCTGGCGGCGATTCCGAACAAGACGGATGGGAAGATTGTGGCGGTGTATTCGGAGTATGCCACGGACAAGGACGGAGCGTACACCTACTTGCTGGGTGCGCGCGTTCGGAAAGTGGAAAGCGTGCCGGAGGGCATGACCGCGAAGAATGTGCCGGCCGGACGATATGCGGTGTTCACTTCGGAGCGGGGCCCGGTCGAAAAAGTGGTTGTGGAGATGTGGCGCCGAGTTTGGGAGACGC